>Ga0315289_10000672_pt1 | contig 52362 bp, 48 predicted proteins | sample YL17G11_40_MG_FD_203452 | JGI IMG/M metagenome (GOLD analysis project Ga0315289, IMG submission 203452) | Sediment microbial communities from Yellowstone Lake, YNP, Wyoming, USA - YL17G11_40 | ecosystem: Environmental > Aquatic > Freshwater > Lake > Sediment | place: USA: Wyoming | collected...
TCATACAAGTCTCCCTTCATTCTTAATAGACTTGTCGGATTTTCTGAGAAAAACTTAAATATTTATTCGAGTGTAATGGTTTCGTTTTTTATTTTAGCTGGTTGGCTTATGGGTAAGACCAGCATTGTGTAGCGGGTAAAAAAGCCTTCGACAGAGCGGGTTAGTTAAAATTACCTGCCTTAATATTGGGTGTATCGATAATATCGAGTAATTCTGTATCGGGCAGATACCATTCACGCTTTCCATCAACACGGTATTTTTTGTAGATGTAATGAAAAAAACTTTCATCTTCTCTACTACCCTCTATTATTTTTAATATCTGTACATTTTGTGGCAGTGTCGCGGCTATAGTGGCTATGCGCTTAGTAGGATTGGCGGAATAACCAATCTTTATGCGGTATGGCGGCTCTGTTTCTTGTAAGAAATAAATCATCAAAATCCAGAAAAATTATAGGGTTGCCCGAAGGCAACCCTTATAAAATTATTTAACTTCTGCCGCAGGTTGAACACAAGGAGGAGATACAACAGCTTTTTTCTTAAGGTGTTTTTTAGCTTTTTTTACTGCCGGTGCAGGTGCAGCCGGTGCCGCAGGCAATACTTCGGTTTTTACTTCAACAGGTTCTTTTACAGCTTCATCTAGTTTTGGTTTACAAGCCAATGCTGCAGCAAACAATGCAGATACTAAAAGTGTACGTTTCATCATTATTCTCCTTTTTGATTAGATAATTCAGATTTTTGTTCTGCCTCAATAATAAACTTTACAGCAGTTTCAAAATTAATCAAATCAATCATTTCATTTTTATTTAATGTTACGTCTTTAGAAGTAACTTTCTCCATCACAACTAAACCTTTTTCAAGAAAAGTAGAAATCTTTAATTCTGGTTTAGGCTGTTCTAACTCTGTCATAAAATCTCCTAATTAAAATAAATATTAATCACCTAGTGTCTCATCTTCATGAGATAACATTTCAAAACCATCTAAAGGTGCTTCGTCTTTTTGCTCTTGCTCCGGCTGATATAACAAAGGAATAACCAAAGCAGCTCCACCTGTAGTTCTCATAATCATTTGCCTTAAAGCTTTTGGAATAATCCAAGGCAACCAAGGTCTTATTTTCGGATATAATAGTACAGTAAGTCCATGCTGCACCTTAGTAAAGGTACTAGGAGCAAGCGGCACTAAATCTTTACGGTCCACTTTCCATAAAGGACGTACTACAAAACAACCTAACGGTTGCCCTGGTGATGTTTCATGCTCGATTTTTACTCGCCAAAAATCACCGTCTTGAATAGGCATAGTGTCGTTTTTAAACTGCTGGAGCCAATTCTTGTCGATAACCGCAATTTTATTGAGTGTCCAAGATACAAACGGATTTTTTTTGATTTGATGCTCTTGCTGATTTACATGGAATTTAATTACAGCTTCCATATTTATAACAGCAGATTTAAGCGGTCGGAGTAAAAATTGTTCTTCGGGAGTGAACTGTTTAAGGGTTTCTTCATCTAAACTTATAGGCTTAGTGTCTTTCATAAGATCTCCCAGGAATAATTGTGAAAATACTCCTGTTTAATCTAATTAAGAAAAAACCCCACCTCGAAAGGTGGGGTTAAATAAATATTTTAATTAATTTAGAAGATCCAATACTTTGTAATAAACCCGTAAAAGTTAGAGACCCGATAACTTTTTACAATTAAAAATCTGTGACTAAGGCGACGATTAAAATCGTATCATTGACCTCGGGCTGCCCATATACCCACACATCCTCTCTTTTTACTAAAAAAACAAAGTTTCCAAAATTAACAACTGCCGTTTCCATATCTAAAGGAGGTCCCCAACCTCCTCCTTTTTGAAATATAGCAAAATTACCCCCACCTGCAGTAGAAGGGGTCAAGTTACTAAACTGAAGTGCTTGAATTGGTGTAGCCCAATTTGCCGCCGGATTTTTTTTAATCCCGATTACAACCGCGCATTGCGTTGTAAGGTCAAAACCATCAGTGATTTCAAAAATGCCGTTGGTGCCTGTATAAGTGGCTACCAGATTTACTGGAGTTAAAGCACTGGTCCAGCTCAACACTCCTGATCCATCAGTGGTCAGAACTTGATCTGCATCGCCGTCGTTATCGGGCAGTGTAAGAATCACATTTTCAGTTAGAGCGGCGTCCGGTGCTTTTATAGACACGTTGTGCAAGGCTTCACCGTCTTGTAAATTAAGTTTTCCTCCAATAGTCATTTTCCATCTCCTTTTTTATATATCGATTTTTATTATAAAGGTGTAAAGCAACTTTTATATTATAAAAGTTGCTTAATTAAAAAAATTAATCGGTGTACTATTTAATCTATGTGTTAGATAAAAACTAAATACGGCGAATTATCTTGGGATAAACCAATGTGTGCCAGTGAAGCCGAAGCACCACCCTGAGCACTTATCTTAATATTAACTTGACCTGTGGTGCCTGACGTCCATGTGATAGCAGGATTTTTAGGTATCGAAAACTCTCTAGTACCGAGACTTCCTGTATTTGCAACGGTTCCCAGCATAATATTATTATTTTTATACTTAATATAAAAAGTTACAATACATGAAAAATCAACATTTAAGCGGGTTATTAATTTATTTGGCTGACCAGATCCATCAACAATAAAAGGTAAATCCAGGCTATAAATAGCTGGAACACCGAGTAGGTTTAAATATTTTTTAGTATATTCATTATTGATTAATACTACAGTCTCTTGCCACCTATTATCTATAGCAAGTGATACACCTGTAGCCGTGCTAGTAGCATTATTACTAAGTGTTAGCTGGCTAGAACCAGTATTTACACCTGTAACTAGGCTATTTGCAGGTATGCCTGCTCCAGTAACGACTTGTCCTATAGCAATACCTGTCATACTAGAAACTGCTGAGACTGTAGCGGAGCCTGTCGTCAAATTACCTGTCACATTTATTACGCTAGATATTTTTATAGCGTCATTAAAAGGAGCTAAATATTCTTTATAGATACTAGCTTTGGGATTTATAACTCTGACCGGACGAGGTTGCAGGAAAAAAGAATTATTTAAAGGAGCACTGCCGCCTGGATACATAATCCAGCCAATTACCGTAGCATCCGTATAGTCCGTTTGTTTAAATATACCAGGAATTACTAACAGAAGGGCAGGCGAACCACCAATTACTGATGTGTCTTCGAGTTGATAAATGATCGTGTAGTTTGTAGGAAATGAAGATGCTTCAACTACTAATTCAGATATTTTACTTTCAGTAAGTACTACCCCATCAGGTAATAAACAAGATCCAGGGGATACATGCAAAATATTAGCAGCGCCTACTGAAAACTCTAGACCTTGTAGACGCCCTGGCTCCATCATGTTTGAAACTACAGTAGGCATATCTGCAGTCTCTATCAAAGAACCAAATACGACTTGTCTTGTTTGCGACATATCTCACTTCCTAAATTACGAGCTGTAAATAAGCATTATTTTGAATATTAGTACCGCTAAAAGTTTTTACAATAACATTGGCATATCTGTTAGTTACTAAAATTTTAGTAGTAGAGACTGAAAATAAAGCATCATTCTCAATCAGTGTAGGTGATGAATCACCCGTAGACGTAGAATGATAATATAATTTAAAGTTACTTGGAATCTTACCTAAATTATGGTCAAACGTAACTGTACCATACGTCCCCGTAGAGGCACTATATGGTCCTTTTATTTCACTAATATAATTATCCTGATACCTATAATTTCTAATATCTGAAACACTAGTGCCGTTCCAAATACATTGACCTATAGGTAATGAAGTACGCGACCGGACTTGTGTGGTCCGTGCTGTAAAATAACATTCTCTGTAACTTCTAATTTCGAAATATGTATTCACCGGAATAATATCTGGAACGTCACCCACTATAGTCATCGTATTGTTATCTACCACAGTAGCTATAGGTGAGAAAAAAGATCTCCCTGTAGCTGTGTTAACACTGCTCATCCAAAGTACTAATGGAATTTTAGATGCGAGCATCGTGTTGATTAAAGGCTGTAAAGATGTATTTGATTTTATGGTAGAACTACCTGCACTAATAGCCTGCGTAGTTTTTCCACTCAAAACAATCTGACCTAATTCTTGATCGACAAGAGTTATCGTATGTGTACCCGCTCCGGTATCTGTAATATCTATGCTACTTCCATTAGGAACTGTAGACACAGAAAAACCGGCAACATCTACACCATTAACATAATATACAGTACCAGCCACTAAAGGTGCCGGAAGGGTATCAGTTGTAGAAAACTTAACGTGATCTCCAACTAATAAACCACTATAAGACAAATTAAATCTTTCAGTGTTTACGGTAATATCTGCTGGCACAAAATTGATCGCTATATTTCTTATTTGGCAATGTATGTAATAAGGTGTTGCTGAAGATGGTAAATTAGTAAAATCAACATCTAATGAGCGAGCAAAAGAATAATAATTACCGTTCAAAGCTACAATCAATGGATCACTTGACGTTCCCGCCACAGAAACTATTTTGGGATTTGCATTAGCATATAAAAACTGACTATTACCAAGAGTATCTGCCGGACCACTGACAATTTGATCTGGTATTGCTAGGTTACCTAGTGCTGTAGGTTTAAGATAATTGTCTGCAGTACCAGTAAGCCAATATGTTAAACCGTCAGATACATCTAAACGCTCTTTTAGTGAAGTGACTTCTGGTTGTATCGTGCTTAATTTAGCATCTTCTAAATCTACATTTTGAATAGGAGTACCATCAGGATTTATTACCTGACTAAGCCTTGCAGTCAGATTTGCCGTTGTGCCTCTAGCTACTACTACTTCGCCAGTAGTAGGATCATCTAAAGCACTTAGTCTTGTGGCTAAAGCAGCTAAAGTTGTATTAGCCACTTCAGGTGTCATCTGATACAGAGAAAACGCATTAGCACGACTATCAGCACCAATTAGTCTTAACTGTACACAATAAAGCGAACTAGCTGTAGGTCCATTAAGCTTATAAGCAGTGGGTGACAGTTGGCTCATCGGATAATAAGGCGACCAATCATTAGGTCCATAAGGCTGATTCACATAAATAGAATGTGTACCAGTACCCGTAGTGATCAGTTTTATAGCATCTCCACCTTTAGTTTTAGATACTTTGAACTGTAAACTTGTAGCACTAACCACATAATAAACTTGGTTGACAACCAAAGGTGAAGGAAGTGTCGCTGTAGTCTGGAAATAAACCGGATCACCATTCACTAGACCGTGATCAGTGATACTAATAGCACTGTCTACTGTGTCTGGTAAAATTACATCTGCTGGTATAAACGTATCAACTAATTCTGCAGGTTTGATTACCTGATATCTCCACTCCGCAGTTTCAAGTGGATAAAGTGCCTTAACGTAGCCTGTAGAGCCACGAGTTGATTTAGTTTCCCATTTATTACTCACTACATTAAAGACAGAATCAACCCCACAAGCAGTGTAGTCTACAAGCAGCCAAGTGCTCGCTACTGATTCTTTTAACAAAATTAATTGAGCTGTGGCGTAACCACCTATTGTAATTAAGAGTTTAGTATTTGAGGGATGAATCTCAGCGTAACACCCACTTTCCCAAAGTGGGTTATTAATAGCGTCTCTAATATTTGTTAATGTATTTAATAACGAAGTTGGATCAACTAAAAATTCACCCAGAGTAGTAGTGGGGGATACTCTCGCTACTATTATTTTATTTGTGGCAATCTGAAGTTGATCTGCATTTTTTATATCTGCAACAGCATTAAAACCTAATACTGCTTTTAGACTTAAATTTACCCAAGGGATAGCTCTAGATACATACGTCCATTTTTTCTCTGCCGATAAAAACCTGTTAGGTAAATGTGGTGTAGGTAGATAACCGTTAGTCGGTGACGTTATAGTGAAAGCTTCTAGTGGACTACTAAAGACGGCAGTTGTTAATCCAGCGCCTGAAAATTGTGGTAGCGTTACAATGAATTTCTCACCAATAACATTACCGTTGAGCATTACATAATCACGAGTTGAAGATACTCGAACAGCCGTAACTCCTGTTTGGCTCGTAATTGCATTTACAGCGGTAACGATGGCATCCATTGATCCACCGTGAGTACCCTGTGCTGTAACGGTGCCTATAGACACACCTGCTATTGTAAATGTGATGGTAGCAAGGGCAGTCGTAAAGTCCTGATTAAACACTAGCTTCTGTCTATAACAGACAGTAAACCCGTCAGGAAATGCTTCAGGGCGCGTAAGCGATACGTTTGTATCTCCGGCAGTGGCTTTCCAACTAGAATCCCAAGTACCGTTATTAACCGTTGCTGCTATATTATTTCTGATTTCTGTATTACCTGTTACAGAACTTACAGGTATTTGTACTTCGCCTATATTTGCATTAGCAGTAGTAGAGACAAATGTTAAAACCTTTTTTTCAGCAAGGCGAATAGTCATGCCTTCTGTTACATATGAGAAATCTACACACTGAATTATACCAGTAGCATCCGTGCTAGAAAATTTATTCCAAGTCTCACCAAATTCTCTATCTTGATCTATCTCAAGTGCTAAACGCTTAACTTGATTAGACGGGGTAGTAAGCGGAGGGTCCATCAGTACATTAAACATTTCTTGTACTAACGAAGCATCAGTCTCAGGTACTAGTTGAGATAACCGAGGCTCACGCTGATCTGTATTTTGTATGCTAGTGCCTATGCTTCTAGCATCTGTAATACGCCTTGCACCTAGACCATCCCAGAAAAAAGATGCAACATTTGCTAACTCTTGTATTTCGGGAGCCTCACTTAAATTCGCCCACAACGATAAAATAGCCTCGTCGCCAGAATTATCTGGAACATCAGTAGTATTAGTGATTCTGATCGAGTTTATTTTTGTATATTTATATTTAGTAACTCTAAATTGTAAAGGCTGTTCTACTAACTCAGTAGCAGATTGGTCCATATACTGAGAAGCTGTAAAACTAATAATGTCTTCTACTATCCCCCCGTTTGTATCAACACCATTTATAATCAAATTTAAATTCAAATTTGAATTTGGTGCTCTTGTTAGACCAATACTCCAACTAACGGCAACACCATTTAAAGGAGATTGATTTATATCAATTGTAGTTTGCTGTAAAAGATCGGTTACTTTTAAAACAGGGACTAAATTTTGTGGTGAAGTAACTAACGTACCGTTTGTGGTACAAAGTACGTTATACGCTTTTTTTATAGGTCCGAGTAATGCACTTAAATTTAGCGTATCTGAAGTCAGAGCATCTAACGACTGACCACCTGTAACAATAAAATCAACACCGCTCGCAGGTTGAGTGACAGTAAAACTCTGTACCCCTTGATTCAAATCCTCTGCGGGAGGCATAAGCGCGGATACAGCAAAATATTCTACAACTAAAGATGAGCCATAATTCAACGGCTTTTCTAGTGGTGCAAGGATTAAATATCTTGTCCCAGGCTTCCAGTAATAAGGAACTGGCTTCCATGGAGTACCACTAAAATACAGTGATCCCATACGAGTTGGGACTTTAGCTAATTTTACATAGTAACGTCCGCCTAGCTGAGAAAGTTCTGCATCTTGGGTTATTTCACCCGTCTTATCTATTTCGATACGACTTAGGCTGATCAATTCAGTACAAAAAGTACCTGGATATCCATAAGAACTAAAGTCTTTAGAATAAACTCCACCCTTAGATGATAATTGCTGGTAAAGGGTGAAACCAGAACTCGATAAGTCCTGAATACTTAAAGCATGGGGGTTATTTTCTGTGAAGACACCTGATCCTAAATAAGATCTATGTGCTTCATCACGAAAACTAAACCAAGGACGATTGAAAGAAAAAGTAGTCTGAGTTTGATCTATTGCTAAACTAAGGTTACCCGTTGTAGCATTTTCAAGAACAGAAACTACAGCAATTACAACAAGATTAGCTAGTCGGTCAGGTGTAAAAAGCGAAGCATTTGAATAATCCGTTAAAGTAACTACAGTAACAGCCTGACTTAAAGTGGAATCTGCACCACCATAAGGTGTAGTAGAAGGACGCTCGTTTCTAACTTCAACAGACGTGCCAAACCTGTTAAGCCTAGTTTCTGCACTGGCGACAAGTTTATATTCTATACATACTATATATACTGTATTAGCTATTACGCTCGGTAAAGGAACTGAAGTTAGGTTAGCGTCTAGAATGATAACTTGATAATTTGGTGTTACAGCGTAACCCTTAGTTATATCAAGTGTCTGTGTATTAGCAGCATTGACGCTCACATTTAATGGTCTGCCAGTTGTGAAGGGACCAACAGCCGGATTGGTTTTAGTATTGTCTACAATACCAGGAGTACTTCCAATCAAAAGTCTTGTATAAAATTCTTGACTGTAAATCTTATGTAGAAAAGACCACTCATTGTAACCTGGGTTACTGTCAAAATTTATTTGTGGTAAAAGTATTTCAGTCATTAGTAGTTCCTATCATTCACCGAGGCTATTTAATCTAAAAATAAATATGACCAGAATTATATCTCGAAACCCCGTCCGAATATGTAGCTTTCAGGGGAGCTAAATTTAAAAATATTGGTTTAAGAGAAAACCCACCTGCCAACCAGCGATCTTTACCGTAAGCATCTTCAGCACCCAATATATAATAACTCAAAGAATTTACTACTGATCCATCATACTGCCAAGACTGCATAACAACATGGGAATTAGGTGATCCTTCTATAGCAACAATTATGCGATCAATAGGTTTATCCGATTTTAAAAGTTTAGGTCGAGCTAAGAAAAGCGTATTACTAGGGACATGGAATATTTGTTTTTCTTGAGGCTCAAACTGTATTGAAATAACGCACTCTGCTTGCGCGTAAAAAGGTATAACCCAGCTATGTTGTTTGTCTGCATTCCATTTAGGAACTAGTAAGTCACTTGACATTATGAAACGACCATCAACATCTAACTCTGCTTGAAATGTCCCATTTTTACGATACTGAAAAAAACCTTGTATCCGCTGCCACAGTAAAAATGTATCAGCACTTATAGAACGCTCTAACATTTGATGGTTAGGTGCTACCACCTGCCAATCATTACCGTTTAATTGATTGCCAAAACTATCATAAGTTTTAAGCCCTAAAACCGTCTTGACTTTTTTTTGATATAATAAACCACCATAAAATGCATCGACTAAACAAGGTCCAATATCATTTGGTACAGATATATCGCCGTCAGGGTAATTTAACCTTTTAAATAAAGGTTGGGCTTTTAAAAAAGAGATTAAACCGACACTTGGATTAAAAGATATAAGTGTACTTTGATTAGATAATTCGATCTGATACTGATATAAGATATCTGGTTCTGTACCACTACCCACTCTCGTAGTTAAAAGTGTCGCTGTTTTAACAGGATATTCACTAAAGCTATCTAAAATATCAGGGGTAGGCGTACATAAGATAATATCTCCTGGCACCACCTCATAATAAGATTCCATGAGTAAATATTTACGAGTAAACGGTGAAGCAGATACTCCGAAAAATTTCATCGGAGTACCTATAAGAGAAACGTAGATATTATCTGTAGTGATATAGTCTTGTAGTAGAGGGTTTCTAACATCTAAACTAGTAGTGCTTACTAAATCATTTATGATGTTTAACTCACCTACACGCTCCGAAGTACCTATTCTAATAAGACACTCTAAATCATACCACTTAGGTCTATCAGAAAGTGTAAGACGATAAGTATCTTTTTGAGCATTACTTGTTAAAAGGAATTTATTGTCAGGATTTACCGCTGTAAAATTAAAGCCATAAGTTTTACCAAATCTTAAAGAACCTTGAAGTAATTGAGGATCAATAAAACGCGGACGCGAACGCACCTGCATCTTTAAGTTAGAATAGGTGTTAAGCGTACCGGCTACAACATTTTCGATGTCTCTTAAGCGACCGATGGTAGACCTCACAAAATATGAGACACTAAATCTTAACCATAGTATATCAGAATACACGTCACTTAGTTAGCCATCAGCAATGATGCCAGAGGGTTTCTGGTAAGTGACACCAAGTATACCGAATACTTATATGGGGATAGTCTAGGCTAGTACCCTTAGCTACGCTATAGATTAAAAATAATAACCAATATTTGAGGTTTAAATATGAAATTTTTATCTAAAATTACAAGTAAATATATTTTAGCCAAACCAGAATTAAAAATAAAAGTAACATACGACATTGTTACGCCTGAAAGTGCCGAACAGGGGGATTTTGCTGAAACAGGTTGGGAAAATCAAGAAGGTGAAGTCTTTGATTCGGTCGAAGACGCTATTGAATGGCTTAAACGCGAAGGTATTGACCATGCTTCATCGTCTGCTTTCCATGAAAATATCTGGTACACCGGACAGGAGGATGAAGACTATAAAACAGGCGCGGTTAAACGCCTAAGCTACCACCTCAAAGGGTTTTCTAAAGATGAACAAAAACAAGTATATGATGCAATAAAATAAGGAACTTTTATGTCTTTTATAAAAAAAATACAGGTAAAATATAAAATAATGGCAGCAGATCATTATACCAGAGATCAAGCCTTAAAATATGTGAATTATGTGCTAGATGAGGATGGTAATAAGTTACCTAAATCATCTTTGAATCTAGAAACAGCCATTTTAGTCGGATGGCACCGCTATGATGGATTAAAACCTTTTTATGTTGCGGTTCAAAATAAAGACGGATCAATGTTGACAGACCTTTGGGGTATCGGAAGTCTAAAAAAGCCCGCTAGTTTGAAGGAAAAAGCAGATGAAATTGCTTATAATTTTTTACTTGAAAATTATTTTTATGATAGAGAGGCGGCTATTGAATTAGGTATTTCACGCGATCAGGGAAGTGATTATATCTATATGCCAGACAATGATTAAACCTAAAAAAGACTAAAATGAAATTTTTAAGTAAAATAATTGCACTACCAATTTCGACTGATCTTAAAGATCAATTAGATCCGAACAGCTTAGAAGTCGTCGAAGCGGAATTAAAAAGATTACAGTCTGAAGTGGCAGGTAAACTGTCGAGGCTGGAAAGCGTTTTAAAAAACGAACTTACCAAATCAGGCAGCTTAAATAAGCTAGAATTATTTAAGAAAAACATACGGCTAGGTTTAGCTAAATGGCTTTATATGACCAGTATTAAAAAATAAACAGGTAAATAGTGCAAATTTTTAAATTTATTTTTATTTTTTTTAGTGGTACTGCTTTTGCAGAAATTTTCTATTTAGATCGAGTAGAGATCAATTTATCTAAAATCAATAGTTTTTATAGTAAGTCCTGTAGTAACATAGCAGAGGTACAAGGATTTACTGAAAAACCTTTACGTTATAAAGTCTCTCTCGACTGTATTAATAGTAAAAATAGATCTATTGGGGAAAGTTTGTGGATAGATCCTAAAGATATTTTACAGGTTTTAGAAAAAGAAGGCGCTAAAAGACAAACGGTGAAGCTGTTTTGCATCTAAGGTTAAATACATATTAAATTTAAACTAGGAGTGTTAAATGTTTTTAAAAAAAGTATCTCAAAAATATAAAATATTAGCAGAAGATAAAAATCCTATAGAGAGAAGTCTGACTTTATCTCTAACTCTTAGAGAGGCGGCTATTACACTAGGTCACAAAGATTGGTTGTCGGTTAATGACTATTTGGATGGGGATTCTCACGATGATGTATATCATGGGGGTATATCCGATGTTCAAGATGTTAGCGTGCCTGGTATGGCAGATGTCGAAAAAATATTCCCCAGTGAAGTAGCTAGTGCTCTTGAGGAGGCAGAGAGGGAAGCCTATGCTTCTGCTCTAGGATCTGCGCGTAGAGATGCTTTAGTCGAGGGCTTTGAGGAGATACACGTTACAGGTGAGTATCAAAGTAGCGACGGTGACATGATTTCGGCTGGTGGTGCCGGAGTTGAGTCTGCAACGTTAGGGGATGAAAAAATCGAACTCGTGATTAAAAATCCCGAACACCTGATAAATGATATTGTAAACGGTGTCGGAAGGTGGGCACCACCTTTTGATCCTTACGAAAAAGCAAGTGATGAAGAAATAAAAAAACAACTGATAAATCATGCTGATGATTATTTTGACGTATACGGCAGAAGAAAGCCAGTTCCTGATAGAATTTCTCCAGATAATGTAGACGAGGAACATTTTGCTTCAACAGTAGCTGAGTTATGCGAGAATCTAAGCTTAGAGGAAATTGTAGACAATGTATTAGATGCTTTAGATAGTGGAAGGCTAGATTCCCAAAAAGAAGTTATTGATCTAGCAGCTAAATACTCAGGTAGTCCGCGTGATCAAATTAAAAAAAGTGTCTTAGATCATTTGCATGACAAATCTAAAAAATTTAGTGGAGCATCAGCAAAAGGGCTTAAAGTATAATGACGTTCCCAGATTTCGGCAAAGGGATTCTTGTTTTGATATTGACCGGATGGGCATTTGCTCCGTTCGGTATATGGAAAATTGGCGAGATACTTATTTGGTTTGTGTATTCTCACGTATCGGCATCTTACCAGAAAACTTGAGCCTTCATGTGTAACGGATACCTTTCAAATAGATCTTATCCAGGTGGGCTAGACTGTAGAACACCAAAAATTTGAAACCGGATTTGTATCTGGTATTTCAAACTTACAACCGTATTCAGCCATAATCATAGCCCATGCCGAGAATCTACCCTACTTTATTGAATAAACGAGACGCGGTGCTGTTCATTTCAGCGTGAGCTATAAAATCAGACTTTTTTGATTTTTTATTTGCAAGTATAGCCTCTCCGTATTCGATAGCCTTTAGTCCAGCCTCAATTGCGGATTTATAACGAGGGTCGTCCGAGAATTTTTCTATTGCATATTTTTGACTTTGGACGAGGCGTTTTGTACGTTCAATCAAAGCACTCAGAGGCTTTTTCATATCTGGGTGATCGGGTTTTGTGGGCTGCTGCTTGTTTGGTTTAAGCCAGTTTTGATATGCTAGTTGAGCTTGCTCGATTTCATTAGCCGACAAAAGTCCGATGCTCTTATTCAAAACATCATCACAAAAATCTTCAAAAGACATTTTAGCTGCACAAATCTTTGTGGTTGCCGCTGAAATATAGGATTGTAAAAATTTCATAATTTACCTCAGTAAAAGTTACACAATAAATCTTAGATTAACTAAAATAACTGGGGTTTAAAGCTGCTGTCTATTATTTTGAACAAAAAAGGGCAATTATGGTTGATTTTATAGACAAAGGTATTTTAGTCGAGAGTGTAAAAAGTATTACAACATCAGCTAGTACCTATGTGCTTACAGCTTCTGAGACTAGTATTTTACGTTTTACAGGCACGGTAGCGCAAACGGTTAAGCTTCCAAATGCTACTTCATGTTTAAACGGTCATTACTTTTATATTCTTAATCGCTCCACAGAGGCTATAAGTCTCATATTGAATAGTAATGCATCGTTGACCTCCCTCGGAGTAGGCGCAGCAGTTACAGTACGGCTTTTTGATAATACTACATCAGACGGTACTTGGGATAAAGCGTCCAGCCAGGGTACTGGTATAAGCCTACAAGAGGCTTATGATGCAGGTAATGTTATTACTACTAGCTCAGGTACGCATGTTGTTATTGAGGGAACGGAATCTCTAAAAATTACCACAACGGGTGGTCTGGAAATAAACGACGTACCTATCATTAGTGATGGTAATCTTATTATAAAAACTACTGGTAGCCACGCTTTTGTCGTACAGCCGTCTTATTTATCTGGTACAAAAAACCCAGGACCATATTCAATTGATATGCAGCTTTTAGTAGACGATGATTTAACTAAAACAGCTTCTGGTTATGCCTCGACAACTATCGGCGGTGCAAGAAATACAGCAGCAGGTGACTACTCTATAGCTATAGGCGGTTTAGATAACGCGGTGTATGGCGATTATTCAGCACAGGTTGGTGCTACTAACAGCATAGTTAGCGGCGATTATTCAGCCGTGGTCGCTGGAACTGACAACATATGTAATGGTGACTATTCTTTTGTAGGTGGGGGATTTGGTAATCATCTTAACGGAAACCGTAGTGCAATTATAAATGCCTCATCTAGTTCAATAAGTTACGGTGTACTAGATTCTGCCATCGTTGCTGGTCGGGACCATACTATTACATCCGGTGAATGCTCTGTAATTATAGGAGGCACCAATAATACAATAGCGGGCGATAGAGCAGTGGTATTGGGTGGTCAGTATAATAAGGCAAACTATTCAGCATCAGTCGTGGGTGGAATGGGAGCTTACGATTTAGCTCCAGGTGATTTTGTTTTAGGTAATGATTTTTTTGCAGCATCAACACCAATCGATGGAAAAGGCAATTTTTTTAGAGTAGCTGTGGAATCAGGGGATGTCCATATAGGACGAAGCGAAGATCAAAATCCCGTATATGAATTAAATAATGTAATTATTATTCGTGATGATTATCACAAGGCTGCTGTGGAGTATAGTGGTTACCCAAACCTTAATATTCCTAATTATTCAGCCGTTTATCTTACTACGACCGGCACACTTCCAGGGGGATTAACTCCAAATCAAACATATTATTTTGTAGCATACACCAACGGGGGCGGTGGTTCTTTATTCTCAGATAGGTGGGCTGCGACGGCAGTAACTATTACAGCATCTACTGGTTCAGGAACCCATAAACTTCATATTTTAACTCCCTCAAATAAATTACATTTGCATACGTCTAATTATAACAATGAAAGTAAATCAGTATCGCTGCAGGCACCTACTAATTTAACAAGTTCAGTTAATTTGGTGCTGCCAGGAAATATAGGCTCTGCAGGTCAGGTGCTTACTACGGATGGCTCCGGTAATTTAAGTTGGCAAAGTAATAAAAATATACTTGTTTATAATAATACAGAAATCAGCGGAACTGCTACTGGCGTTTTATTCACTTACACAATACCGGCAAATACTATTAAAAATGGGGATGTAATAGAAATAAGCGGTTACGGCACGTCTTTGCCTTCGTCCGGTATATTCGCTGTATTTGCACAAATTGAAGGTCGGAAGCTCACCGACGCCTTAACGGATTCTACTCCTTGGACTTTTCCCGTAAAAAAATATGTATACGATGAGGCAGGTTCTAATCTTAAGTCTTTATCTGGTGGACCTTATTTAAGTGTTTCTTTTGACACTACGCAAGAGAACATTTTTAGAATTTATATGGATATAGATTCTGGAGTGCCCTCGTATGAAGTCATACTTCAAACAACTGCCCTACTGCACTTCAAAAACTAGAGGTAAATTTGACTTTAGATATTTTATCAACTGGAGCACTTATTGAAGGGGTTAATGTTTTAACCACTTCTGCCTCAAATGTAATTTTAGACGCTAATAGCTCTAGTTTCATAAAATTTGTTGGATCTGAAAGTCAAACAGTAGTGTTGCCTAACGCTCTAACTTGTTTAAATGGTCATCATTTTTTTATTATAAATAAATCCAGTCTAGAAATTAATATCTTATATGAAGACAATAATAGCTTTATATCTATAAGTCCTAACAAATACCAAAATATACGTTTATTTGATAATGCGACTTCTAACGGTGTTTGGGAAGACAGTCTATTTGGCTCTATAACAGGTGACCTTCAAGCCTGTTACGATTTAGGTAATACAATTATAACTGAGACAGGTAAAAGCGTTGAGATAACAGGTACTGGAAAATTGCAAGTAACCGGAAGTATTTTTACAGACTTCATTAAAGCATCAGGGAATTTACTTTTTAAGTTAGGTGCGAATAATTGTTTTGTTCTCGATTCTGTTGGAAGCCCTACTGAGAATATTACTCGTTACAATAACAGTGGAATAGAACTACAAACGCTTAAAGCTTCTTCTGCTCAAATTGGTTCTGGTACGCTTGGGACTATTTTAGGAGGCGCTAACAATTCGGGTGGTACTGTATTAGGTGGTAAAGACAATACAACAAGTGGTTACACAAACAGTATAATAGCGGGTTCTGAAAACTACTCAGATGTTGGTTATTCAAGTATAATAGGTGGTTATAAAAATATTATAATCGGTTATAATATCATATTAGGAGGCGCGGAAAACACAGGGGGTTCCGCTGGTGGTTATAATAACATTTTTTCAACCACTCTTGGGTCTTTTATTTTAGGTGGTCGTAATTTATTTTTTGGAGGCGTTAATTCAGTTATAGTAGGTGGTGCTGTTGACTATAATTTTTATTCTTTTTATTCGGATAGATGCGTGATTCTTGGTGGCTCTACGAACGCCCAACTTTCTGATAACTCTATTGTCTGTGGTTTTGTGGGTATAGATACCACTAGCTGTGATTTTGGTATAGGTAATAATTATTTTCTATCGGACGGGTTTAGTGCTAATGGCTATTCCCTTGGCTTTTTAGCTAAATCAGATACATGCAGTATGCATGTTGGAAATCAACAAAGCTATCTAAGATATTACGCTGCCTACTATATGTACGACTCTGAGGGAGTGTACGTTCCCGTACCTAGAGCAGGTACTCTATTTGGAAATCTAATTACAAATAATAATAATATATTTAATGGTCTTAAAGTTAAGTTACCTGATCTTTATTCAGATCAAATTTTTTATGTCGTGAACCGTACTACTGACGACTATCAGCTATCGCTGACTAAAAATGGGACCGCTATATCGCTCGATGAAGAATTCGGGAACACTACCTTCGAAATTGTCCAAGATAATAGATTGTACCTTCATACTACTAATACCAGTAATCAATCTGCTGCCGTATCTTTATCTGCTCCGACCGGTTTAACAGATGATGTGAACTATATTCTACCCGATTCTGTAGGAGCTAAAAATTTATTTTTAGCCACTGACGGCATTGAAAATTTAGACTGGCAGTATAAAGGGTTTACATCTACGACAAGTGTGCCTAGTACAGGTGATTTAATCACTAATACCTTATTCGCTAATACTTTGAACGATGGGGATGTGATTGAAATTTGTGGGTATGGTACTAACGCAGGTGCTGAGAATATAACCGTAGTCGTTAAAATAGGAAGTAACGTAATTTACTCCCTTACTACTTCGGATACCGATTGGGTTTTACCGACGATAAGGTTTATATATTCCTCGGTAGACACTAAATTGAAGACACTTATATACCAGTCTGGTGTGGAGAATATAAATTTCGACCGCACAATACCTAACGAAATAAAAATAACCCAATCGACGGCATTTAATATTACACTAGAGAATATTTTCTTTAATGTTTTGAGGTCTTGATGAGACTAAAGTACGATCAAGAATATTGGGATAATTATTACGATGGATCTTACGAAGACACCTTCCATTATGGCTTTCAGTTAGACGGTGCTTTGAACTGTTGGAATAACCTGTATAAGGAATCTCCTAAAAGCTTTTTAGACATAGGTTGTGGTCCAGGCTACACGCTACAAGCGGCAGAAAAATATATACCTAAAGTGTCAGGCATTGAATGCCAAGAAATACCTAAAAAAGACCTTGTACATCCTAATGTAATTATAGGTAATTTCTTAGATATTTCAAAAACTATAGAACCGGTAGACTTGGTTTATTGTGCCTGCACAATGTATATCCCATGGAATGAGCAGGCTTATTTTTTAGCTGAAGCTATGCGGCTTGCTAAAAAAGCAATCGTATTTCCAAATGCATATCTTTTTGAATCGGGAATACCTGATGATAAATTGAGAACTGTACTTTATACCAGCCGCCGTGATTTTAAATCGGGCATAGAGAGTTTAGGTAACTGGAAAAAATACGGCACCATGTATGAATTTTTTTATCGTTCTTAAAATACGGTTTTTCCCAGAGCCACACAAATCTAAAATATTAAAAAATATTAAAAATTAGACAAATATACTTTTCTCTGTTCCGCCTGATTCTATTCTCCCTGCGGCGGTCGGGTCGGGCTTTCCTTCCAGAGTAGCAGCACTTCTCGCTGCACCAAACTTCGCCATGACCCCATGGGATCGAGTGGTGACCAAAGGCTTTTTTAAATCTTATTTTTTTACCACATGCTAGGCAGCGAGACATTTCGCATATCATACTGGTCGTGTCGTGTCTGTCGTCCCCGTAGGGGAACCACTCAGCAAGTCGGACTGGGTAAATGCTCAAGGCTCTTTTCCAAATATTAATTGATTTTTTCTAAATCGATGACTAGTAAAGCTGGAATACTTTTCAGTCCCAATTTAGCTAGTGCTACCCAGCGGTGGGCACCTTCTAAAATATACAGTCCCTCATCATCGAGCACCACGATAAGTGGATCTATATACTTGTTTTCTTTTATGTCAGCCGCTAGTTTTTCACTACGTTTCCAATCGTCGGCTGCATAAAACGCATGTTTTACATTAGCAAGTTCAGACAGGGGAATCTCTCTTGTACCTTTAAGTATCTCATAGTCGTTGAGACTTGACCGTATTGAACTGACGTTAGGTATGTCATCGGTAACACGTATATCACCGTCTAATTTTTTAATTATAGGATATTTTTTGTCTAAATCTTTAAAATTTAAACCACTAATTATTTTGTATTTACTTACAATTAATTTTTTGTAACTCATGAAATTAATCTTAAGTTGACAAAAATACTATAATAGATTCTCATAGCTAATATACCTATGGGAGTATTATGAGTTATTTTGATTTGAAAAATATGGATAAAATGTCTGAAGAACAAAAAGCTCAAATTAATGAGTTTTTAAAAGCATATCCACAATTACAAATGCAAGACAAAATGGAAACGTCTCGGCAGTTAAATACACCTGCCTCCCAAGAGTTAGGCAAAAAAAAGCTATCTCTTGATATAGACCACGCTCAAACTATTTTAGTCGATGACGATTTTGATCCGATTGGTATAGAGCAACAACAGCGTGAGGAAGCAGCGCAGGCACCTAAACCTCTCCGTCCTTTAGGTACGATGAAAATCAGCGAACAATTTGGGGAACCTCAACAGTCGTTTGAATCCGAGGAGCAAATAAAATATAAAGAGCAGCGAGAGGTACAGCAAGAACAAGAGAGAAAAGATGCAGATGCAGCAGATTTAAGAAGGCGTCTAGAGGAAAAATCTGAACCGACTAGAAAAGCATTTTCTGCAGTTGGTAAAGTCCATCCTGTTGTGGCGCGTATGCGTCAGTCGCTTGGTATGCAGGATATAGAGACTACAGAGACTTTAAAGTTTCACGGTATTTCATACGACATGAAAAGACTAATGCGTGAGGATTTAGGTAAGGCTTCATCCTTAGCTAGTGTTCGCACGGTTGATGATGTTGTTAATTTAAGGTCTTCTGTAGAAACGGCAATAGTAGCTTTTTCAGTCATCAGTATAGACGGTGTATCTGTTGCAGATGTATTTGAGGTTGCTTTTAAAAGAGGCAGTAATGACGTATTAACTTCAAGAGAAAGAAAAGATAAAGGATCGCAATTATTATTTGAATTTCTTATTAGTGCCCCCTCTGAAATAACAGATGCTTTAATTACATTTTATGAGCAATGTTTTCCTACCATCCCCATGAGCGATACGGTTTTAGCTTTATGCCCTGAAGCAGGATGCGAATATAAAGCCCTTATACAGCCAAACGATACACGTTACTGTCCGTACCATGGTCAAGCATTAAGATCTGAAAGTACTCTGCCAAACCCTTCGTAAGCGATCCACTGGAAATATACGAACATGATCCGTCAGTGGCTCGCAGACTTTTGATTATGGCTCACTGGCGTAAAACTCCAGACGAGATAAAAAAATTAACCTCATCAGATTTAGAATTGATGGAGTTTGCATTTCTTTTATTAGAACGAAGAAATAGCGAAACTACCGATAATATTTTTGGGACTATGTTAGGTACGTCTTGGGATGCGGAATCTTTATTAGGTAAAGAGGCTAATTCTAAAACGGACTTTACATGGGCATACCGTAGAAGAAAACCAAAGGTATTTTTGCCTGTAGTAACAGCACTTAATCAGAATCCTAAATTTTCTAGTTACCTTAAACAAATGGCTTCTTCTGCTGTCAATAATGAGCGTGAAGATCCAAGTGTTATTTCCGCGCCAACTTGGGCAGACAGAAAAACGCAAGAATTTGTTGATCTGTCAACTGTATCGAAAGAGGAATTTAAGAAATTTGCAGGTCAATTTATTAATTAATGCCGTTGCATTAAGATTTATTATCTTTAAGTGAAGGTAATCAATGGCAGATAACAACTCAGACTTAAAACAAACTGAAAAAATTGCTGCTGCCTTGCAAGAACAATCTGCAAAGACTTCTGATGGGTTAGATAAACTCCAAAATAAAACAACTAAAGCTACTAAAACATTCTCTTTATTAGAGAAACAGTTAAAAGCAATTAAGAGATCTCAAAGCGAATACAACTCCGAATTAGAATCTACTAATTTAGTTTTAGCCAAAAATGAAAAATTAATAGAAACCGCTACTGATATGATGGTGGACTATTCGCTTAAAGGAAGAAAAGGAGCAATCGGTGTTGCCATAGAAGTAAAACGTGCGGCTGCTAATATGGCGGATTTAGCTAAAGAGACGATGAAAACATCTGCTACTTTAGATAGTCAAAGCAAATCATATACTAGTCTACTAGGTAAAATAGTTGAAAACGCGCAGGCACAAACTAAACTAAACGATAATATAAAAAAGAATATAGGTAATATAGGAGAACAAAAGAAAGCTTTAGAATCTTTAGTATTAAGTGAAAAAGAATATAAACAAGACCTGCATAAACTGGAATTGCAATTAGAGTTAACTACTGAGGCGCTGCATAATCAAAATAAAGAATTAGTTGATTCCCATCAAAAACAAATAAATTCCATAAAGAATGCCGGAGCACAAGACAGAGCACTTGCAAAGATGCAAGGAGGTGTCAAAGCTTTAACGGCAGATCTTTCAGAAATGGCTGATAATAAACTATGGTCACTACTTGAAGATAATGCCGGTTATGCCCTGATGGTAAAGGGTTTAACTATGATGAATAGTGCTACTGCAGATGCGGGTAAGCTATATAAAACAAATAGAGCTTTAGCTAGACAGTTTGGTGAGGATGCTAAATCAGGATTTACTGCGTATTCAGATTCCGTTCTAGAGGCAACAAAAACAGCTACTACATTTAAAAGAACAGCCGCAGCTTTAGGTATGGAAGAAGAAGAACTAATCGGTATAGGTGATAAGTTGAGGCTTCAAGTAAAAGCAGGTGCTTTTGGAGCAGAAGGAAAACGTGGCGAAGAAACAATAAGAGGGCTAACTCGTGAGGTTGCTTATTTCTCAAAAGAAACAGGCGTAGATGCTGACAGTGCTATAGAGATGCTAGAACGTAGAATGAAGACTATGGGTATGAACGCACAGGAGGCAGGAGCCGACTTAGCCTCAGTGACCACTGTGATTAAACAAATGCAGATTGGTTTAAAGCCCGGAGTAATAGACATGGGCGAAATGTCTAAAATGATTGAGCAGGCTTCCACAGCAAGCGAATCTTATATAGTTGACACACGCCTAATGACGCAGGTGATGCGAGCCGCTGCCGTACAATCTCAAGAACTTGGAGGTAGCCAAAAAGCACAAAAATCTGCAGCAGAGGCTATGGGCAAAATATCTGCGGGTAAAACCGGTCAAGAATGGATGGATGTTACTTCAGGTATGGATTTAGCAAAAACTTTAAGGGATGCACCAGAAGAAATATTAAAAAATTTAACGGGTGAAAAAAGAAAACTTATTGAAGGTATAAAAAAGGAACTAGATTCCGGCAAAATAGGCATACATCAAGCAGGACTTTTGCTGATGGAGGAAATGGGCGGAACGGACGCGGCTTTAGAAGCTAAGATGTCAAAAATATCTTTAATCGGTAAAGGTCCTGAGCGTTATAATATTATTGCAAGACAATTAAATATATCTAACGACGCGGCAAGAGTTATGGTTTTCCAAATGGAGAAGGCACAAGCCAATAGAGAGCGAATGCAAAAAGCACTCAAAGGTGAAAAATCAGATATTGGCTTATCTGAACTGATGGCTAACCGTGCTGAAATGACAAACAAAGCGTTAGAAGGTTTAGATACCCAAGACCAGAAAGTAAGTGCGCTTACTAAGACCATGGGACTTACTCGAAAAGAAGCTCTCGAATATTTAAAAGTACAAGGTACTGGTGATGAGTTATGGGCAAAGCAAACAAAATTCTTAGCAGATAAATTAGATCCAAACAAAAAATCTAAAACATCTATGGATCAACTCAAAGTCTTGCAAAAGCAAGGAAAGTCCAGTGATGAAATGAAAACCTACTTAAAAGAGCAGTATGGTATTTCTGAGGATAATACTGATGCTCTTAAACTTATAGATGATGCGACAAGACAAGGTGGAGATCAGTTACAACAGACGCTAATTCAATTACAGCAAACACAAAATGCAGCAAAAACAGAAGAACAAAAGAATTTAGAAGATTTTTATGATAAAATGGATAAAGGAATTTTAGGTGGTATAAAAGCAGAAATAGAATCAAAACTAGGTTTTGGTGGTCCCATAGTAATTGCTATTGCTGGTTTAGCTGCTGCCATGGGGGGTATTGGTTTAAAACTATACGGAACCAGTAAACTCACAACGCAAATAGGTGAGGCGTTAGCTAAACGTGGAGTAGGAAAAATTCCAGGTTTTGGGGGTTTTGGTGCCGGAAAAGAAATTGCAAAAACAGCCGAAACCGAAGTTGCAAAAACATTAGAAGGAGCAGCAGCAAAAGGTATTGGTAAATCAGCCCTGTTAAAAACAGGTGGTAAATATTTAGGTACAGCAGCATTAATAGCAACTCAAGCCTACACTACACGGGAAGAATTCAAAGAAATCGAGAAATCTAATTTATCAACGGAAGAAAAAATAAGAGCTAAACAGAAATCTGCGGGTAAAGGTGTGGGTGGTGTAGCTGGCAGTTTAGCTGGTGCTGCTCTAGGTGCTAAAGGGGGTGCCCTCGGTGGAGCCGCAATAGGATCAATATTTCCAGGTCCAGGTACGGTCATAGGTGGAGCAGTCGGTGGGTTTTTAGGTGGTCTAGGTGGTGGTATAGTTGGTGGTCTAGGTGGTGGTGCTCTAGGTGGTAAGTCAACAGAAATGTTACAAGGATCTTTACCTGAAGGTGGTAACATAAATAAAGTTTCCATGCAGCAAGTTGAAGGAATGGCGGAAAAGCCGACAGTTCAAAGTCAAAGACCTAATTTATCTTACAGACAAACGGCAGCAAGTAACGTAGGACCAAAATTAGTAGCTCTGCCTGACAGCTTTAATTCGGCTGAAGATAGTGTTCTTGTAAAATGGCATGGCATAGCAGATTTATTTGCAATGATACAAAAGAAATCAGTAAACGTAGCAGGCTCCCGTGCGGGAGTTTAATAAAAAAGGATTAAATCAATGAAAAGTGTAAAACTAGCCAAGGCAATCAATAACGGTAACGTCCTTATTCGCACTGGGCGAAATGTGATGGGACAGATTTTTATTAAATTTAGAAACCCAGATGTCAAAGACAAAATAATTAGCGCATACCCGCTACAAGATCGGATGAAGCCAGAGAGCTTCACAAATTTAAGCCTAACATATTCGGCTGAACAACTAAAAAATTCTAATCTTGAAGACCTAATCATGTCAGGCGACATAGAAGTTAAGTAATGCCAGTTTTTCTTAAAAATGCCAACAGTTTAGATACTTTTGCATGTGATTGCTGCGGAAAGGTATTTCCACGCATATCCATGCATGAGCATCATAAAATTAAAAAGGCGTCCGGTGGGCAAGATACTAGAGACAATATAGCTATCTTAGATGCCCACTGCCATCATGCCTTACATCAAATAGAGGCAGCAGTTAAAAATGATAAAAAAAGACTGTTAGTACCTGACCTATTAAAAAAGCTCTACCCTGATAACTCTAAAGCTAGAGAGTTTTGTTTATATTTAGCCATGACCGCTGCGGTAGGTTCAGATAGTAAAAATGCTGATAATAAACCCGCACAAGGTATCGACTACTCTCAGTTTGACAGCGAGGAGTTAGTACACCTTACCCCACCTGCCGTACCGCCTTACATCAGAGACTTAGTTAATAGAGTGGTCAGGGAAATGAGAACTCCAAAAGGGCGTAGCCTTGGGGTAGGGCGGTATTTACGTTTCCTTATCGAAGCAGACTTAAAAAAACGAGGCTATAAGCTACAATCAGGCAAATCATAAAGCTCCTCTAAATAAGTCTCATCATCTTCACAGACTAGATCTTTTACCAATTTTTCAATCTCTAAATCCATAAATTACCTTAGATTAAATTTATTAAATATTTTAGGGGGCTTTATGAGGTTTATTGTTTTTTTATGTGCCTTATTATTATCTACTAATTCTTTTGCTTCAGAATATATAATTAAATACAAAAATCGTAGTTTTTTAAATTATAACCTTAAAGGTGAGCATTCTTTAGCAAACCTAGCCTTAGTTGATTTAACTGATAAAGAGTTAGATTCGGTCAAATCGGACAGCAACATAGAGTACATTGTCCCTAATTTCAAGTTACATTCTTTACTTGTCCCAACTGATGATTTGAAGCCGCAATGGTCTTTAAGCAAGATCAAAGCACAGGAGGCTTGGTCACTTGCGGGCAATAAGGGATCTAGAGAAGTACTGATGTCTATCATTGACACAGGTATTGACTACAATCACTCAAGTCTACAAGGCAATATAGCTGCTGGTGGGTTTGATTTTCATGACAATGATGAAGATCCGATGGACGAGATTGGTGCCAACCCAGGTCATGGAACCCACTGTGCAGGTATACTTGGTGCTAATGGCGATCATATAAGCGGTATGATGCAGACTACCAGCATTTTACCTATCAGGTTTTTGGGAGCTGATGGATCGGGTGATTTATTAGCTGGTATTAAATCCATAGATTACGCCATTGAGAAAAAAGTTAAAGTCATATCGGCAAGCTGGGGTGCTAACACAAGCGAAGAATCAGCAAAGCCTTTAGTTGAGGCGATAAAAAGAGCCGATGATGCGGGTATTGTTTTTGTGTCTGCTGCATCTAACGAAGGAGCAGACAACGATGTAACTGATGTATATCCTGCAAATGCTGGCTTGCCTAATACTATCACTGTTGCTGCATCGGATGATTCTGATGGTAAACCTAGTTGGTCTAATTACGGTCGAAAAAAAGTACACATAGCTGCGCCTGGAGAAGCTATCATCTCTAGTTTGCCTGATAATACATACGGTGAACTGTCAGGTACTTCAATGGCAACACCTCTCGTTGCTGGTTTAGTAGGCTTTCTACTGTCGCAGGATGAAACTCTTACCGGAGCAGAAATACGAGCAGTGTTACAAAAAACAGGAGATCAAATAGATATTATTAACGCTTGTAACTGTAGAATAAACGCTGTGGCAGCAACGAAAGCAGTTTTGAATAAAGATGAATGGCTAGTACCCTCGGCAGCAAGCTTAAACAAAAATGAAACACTACAATTAAAATTAAAGAACGCTAAAAATAAACCAGTATTTAGTGTCTCAGACAGTAGCCTAGCAACAATTACAGACGATGGTTTATTGACGGCTGTGGGTCTAGGTAATGTTGTAGTGACGGCAAAGGATGGAGAAAAAGTTATTGATTCTTTACCAATATATGTAGGGGTAGATCTTCAGTGTCCGTTTGTTGCTCCTGTATGCAGTATAATTTGTAAAGTTAATCCGAGTAAACCTTGGTGTGAGATTAAGAAATATAATTTCATGGAGGACTTATGAGAAAGTTTATTTTATTCGTTTCGCTATTATCACCGAATATGGCTTTAGCAGATACTCCTGCTCCAATTGATTTTGAAATCATGTCTACCGATACTGAAGTCGTCGCAGGCAAGTGTCCGTATCCAAGCAAACGTATATGCGACTTTCTTTGTCGTGTCACACCACGTTTAGGCTGGTGCCGAAACTAATTTTGAAATCCAGGTGCTGACGAGCGCAGCACCTGGAATAATTTCTGTACTACACAAGATTCGTCTACGGTCAGACCTAATAAATTAACAGCTAAATTATAAGCATCTTCTTCATGCTCAATATTGTCACATATCCAACCTAGAGCTTTGCAAATTTTTCTCGCATCGATCATTTCGTCCCCACTTTCAGTAATCTTTTTCTAACTAATTCGAGTACTTACTGCAACTCAAAAAGTACTTGCGGTGAAAAAAACTGCATGATACTAAAAATATATCTATTCTTTTAGGGGTATGGCGGAACTGGTAGACGCAACGGACTTAAAATCCGTTGATCTTAATGATCGTGCCGGTTCGATTCCGGCTATCCCTACCACCACCTTTTTACTTATTTCGCAATGATTTTAAATACTTACCGATTAAAACATATACAAAAAAACTAGTCTATAACCAACTAATATAACAGATGTTTTTATTTTATCACGCGGTTTTAGGGGGTTAAAATGATATAAAAAAATTAAAGTTATTTCCAAAAACAACCGATATATACCCATAAAGCAAGAGGAGGAGCTTATGGGACGCGCCATCATCACTTACTGTACCTATGGAGCAGGGTGTAAAAACATAACGGAGCGCGGCAATAGTACACCTACGGTTCTTAGGAATGGGCGCACTGTCTGTTCTTACTGTCTTAAGCGGGACACAGGGTTTGCTAGGCTGACTACCGATCCTCAAATGGTTTCTAAGATAGGTCGAGAAAAACGCGGTCGTCCTAGTCTTGACTTAGATGACCAAAAAAAACGTGAACGCCTTTTAGCGCAACGTGCTATCGCCCAACTTAAACAGCGACACAAAAATAAATTGCTCGATGAACTAGGTTGACTACAAAAAACCCTGAGCTACTAGCTTGGGTTAAAAAGGTTACAAAGTAAGGAAAAACTATGTTTAAGGATAGGGTTCAGGCGAAATATATCATAAGTTCCAACCTCCCTAATCAGAAAGGGTAGGACGTTCACAATCAAACATATGCTCCTTATAAGGGTAAAGCTGCGCCTGTGGAACCTGTTACAACTAATAAAAAAATTGTGCTTCTAGATTAAGTTTGATGAATTACTTTAAAAGTACAGTTCTTACAAAATATTTAGTGTCGCAAAAGATGAAGACTATCCATGACCCGTCTAAAATTCAGAACGGTATCCACGTCGATGACCCCGATAAAATCCAGTGCTCAGACGAGCTAAGAGAGAAGCTCAGATCATGATCAACTTCTTTTCTTATTTGTTTGAGTCACTAGAAAAATTCTATTCTGGTTTTCTAAAGGATGCTGTACCGCTGTGGCTGATTGCTGTTTTGGGGCTTTGGTTACTTGATACCCCCAAGAGAAAGAAATGTGTGAAAAATGAGCGAAGAATTTGATTTTCTAAACATGGAGATTAGATCTCGACGGCACTAAGATCACCTCGTTGCCCGCAGGCTCACGGTCCCGTGGGTCTTTAAATCTCAGATACACTAAGATCACCTCTTTGCCCGACGACTTAAACGTAAAAAATAGGATCTACGTCAATGACCCCGCTAAAATTCAGTGCTCAGACGAGCTAAGAAAGATGCTCACCACATGATCAACTTCTTCTCCCAAGTAAAAAATAAATACTCTCTGGTCACGGCTGATTTCAAATCAGTGCAAAAAAAGTTCGTTGACCAAGGAATAGAAGAGCCTTTGGTCAAGACTACCTTTCTAAGTTCAAAGCTCTCAGAGACAAAAATAAACTCTCTAACGCACCCATGAAGACTGACTGATGCCTAAAGTTATCATACAAGTTTTACAAGACACACATTCCGATCCCCATCATGAAAATTTATGGGGTAAAAAAATAGGTATGGGACTTGGTGATTTTATACGTGGTACTGTGCGTTTAAATCAAGTATGCAGAAGGCTCAATTGTCGTTTAATAGTAGATACCAGCTTGCATGGTATTTCTTCTTTTACCCAATCTACAGATCACGAATATAAACATCTTATCACTGATACAGTTCCTTTTATAAACATCAATAAACTCGATGAATATCTTTCCCAACAAAGCGACAATGTTCTTGTTTTATCTACTAATGACTTTTGCGATGAATCAATCACCCAAGAAGACAAAAATCTAATTAAGAGCGTATTGCAATACAAGTCAGATTATAAGCACCGACATGAAGACTTTCTTAATAAGGATTATAAAGTCGTTCATTTTCGGTTAGATGACGAAAGTTTTAGAACGAAAGAATTATCATTTAATGACGAAATAAAGAACGCACTGTACAAATTACTTGATAAAGATACCCTATTTTTAAGCAATAATAATAAGTTAAGAGAATTTGTTAGGTTTGAAAATTTAGCGCATGTGTTTGATTTTGAAGCTGCTCATTTTGGCGAGGCTAAAAAATCTCTAGAGGATACTTTATTCGAGTTCAAAATTTTGAATAAAGCGCAATCAATTATTACCTATTCTGTTTACGACTGGATATCCGGCTTCGCTTATTGGTCACATAAAATTTATGATGTGCCATTGTCTTCTATTAGATCTCTAGATCCATTAACTGTAAGCATTCCAAATGGAATTTTTGGCTAGTATTTCCTTTTGTGTATTGGCTTATAGTTTAAGCCAGCCCTAAACGATTCTTTTTTTTCTTTTTCTTTTATTTCATTAATTTCGATTTTAAATAATGGTTTAAAAGGTTCTGTGTTTAAAAAACCACTCGGTTTGAAATATTCATCACTTGAACAATGCATTCCACTACCGTCCAATCCTATATTTTTTATATATGTATATGTAGGCAGTAAATTTAATCCATCATGATTTAAAACAGTCGCGTACCAAAATACCATCCAGGTATTTATTATACCGTTATTATTACCATTTAATTGAATCCAAAAATCTATACTTTCATCAAAATCAAATTTATATTTGTTATCTTTATATTTATTGATTAAATCTTGGGGGTTTTTCTCAAAATGTTGCCAGCGATCCTTCCAAGTAGCCCATCCCCAGCAAAGAAACAACTGACTAAAGAAAAAATCTTTTATTTCATCATTTTTTTCCGCAAAGGCACAAATATTCCAAACCTTTTTTTCTTGTTCATAATAATTCAAAGCATCGTTCATATAATTTAAAAATGTAGATGAAACTACTACATCATCTTCTAATATAATAGCTTTTTCTTTAGCATTTATTATTTCCGTAATACCTGAAATTATATTTTTAGCTAATCCAATATTTGATTTTCTCTCTGTAAGTATCAAATTATTGAAATTATCTTTAAAAGATAAGATGACTTCTTTTGTTTGTGCTATTAGCGATGCTTGTTCTGCATTGCGAGGACCATCTAAAAAAACAAACAGGTCTGATTGCTTCGCTAATTCGTTTTTACTTAGCGCAGTAAGAGATTCTTTAGTATGGTTGGGACGATTGAAGGCGAAAAATATAATTGGGGACAAAGACATAAAACCTCTAGGCAATAAATACTGTGTAAGTCACAGATATCCTATATTTAATCTAACTAAAAATTTTAGATTAATTAGCCCTGATGATAAGTCTTTTCTTTGTGTCAAAGATGACCATTTTGGTGCTGAATATTCGGGTGAGTTTCTATCCGAATATACCCAACTTTTTGCGTTGGCTGAATATTTAAAAACAGAAAATGATGAGTTTGTTCATCTTTTTCAGTACCGCAAATTCGTCAGTGATGCACCAAATCTAAGAAGCAGTAATGTAAATCATTACAAAACCTGTAAACCCGACGAAGTAGACAGCATCATAAATTTTTATGAAGATAAAATATTAACTACAAATGTAATACCTTATAAAAATACAGCAGCCAATTATGCACAAGTACATATTATAGAAGACTTTATATGCTTAACACTTGCGATGAAAGAATTTGGTTTTAGTAATAAAGAGGTTAAACGATTTATAAATTTGAAATATCTTTTAGCTGCATCTTCGTTAGGTAGCTATCCAAGAAAGTTTTTTATTGAGGCTATGGATACACTAAAAAAGGTGTGGCATATATTCTATAATAGTTATTACGAAGAAAGACAAGGCTACCAGCGTAGGGTTGGGGGATTCTTACTTGAAAGGCTACACAGCTTCTTATTAGTTGATTATCTGGCAACAACAAATATACCCTACGTTCATGGGCATATTGTTGTCGTCACAGATGATGGGATAGTAAAAGTTACCACTTAGCTAAGAAAATTTGAGCGGCTTGTTGACCTACATCTTTAGGTAGTACTTTTAATGCCGCAGAAGCTCTACGTTGCGCTTTGTCTTCATCTTGGATTGCCTGAGACATTTGATTAACTAACGATAGCATTTTAGTTTTGTCGCCGTTAGCTTTAAGTACTATATCTTTAATGCGGGCAATATCCTTTAATCCTGGTTCCGCTCCTTTAATATCTTTATGTAAGCTGCCGGAATACGTTATCCCGTCTGCTTCATCTTCAGAAATATTTTCTTGCCGGATATCTTCGTTCTCACGTAAACCCATTATGTAATGAGCAATGTCCGACAATTTATCTGCCGCTGTGGATATCTTAGCTTTAACCCAGTCTGGCGCATTTTGATTTAGTGTTAAATGCTCGCGGATTTCCTCGACATGGTGGCAAATAGATCCTAACTGGGAAAAAACCATACTATTCGTAATGGGATAGCCTGCCATATCTTGTAAAGCTGTAACTTTATGTAAAAATTTCATATTGTCTCCAACAAATTAATAGTGAATACTAAATCTAGTAATGTCCACGGAAAGTCTCTCTTTTGCGTTTGCGGGTACTTTAGGCTTGGCTTTTAGCTTTGGTAAATTTTTGAATACGATCTAACTCAGGACTGGGACGCTGCTAACTGGGGTATTTTTAGGCTTTATAAAGAAATACACAACAAGCCCAATTTAACCATCGCGGAATTCTATAATATCAAGACAAAAGAACAAGATGAAAAAATAGATGAACTTTTAGCTCAACTGAGAACTAAAGGTCCGATTAAAGTTTATGGGCAAGAGGATATTTACAAACTTTCGGACGTGGAATAATTATGGGTGTAATTTTAGAATTTAGAAGACCTAAGAAAAAATTTAAAAAAAGGGATGCGCGATTCAAGAAAGGTGGATATCACCTGCACAGGTACAATAAAGTTGACCTGGCTTTAGAATGCAATAAAGCTTTAAACGAATTAGAAATTACATCAAGAAAATATAAAACCGATAAAGAAAATAGCAAAAGAAGAAATGATCTAATAAAAAATATATTTTTTTCTATAATTATAGTAGAATTACTAGTAATAACTTGGAAAGTTTTTCATTAAAACACTGGTAATTTGGAAAGTATTTCATTAAGAATTGGTAATTTGGAAAATATTTATTTAAGCTCTTTTCTTCCTGCCACAGTCGGTAAATAAGCCAGTTCTTTCTTTAGCTGTTTTTAGTCTATGGCAATGAGCACATAGGACTTGGCATTTACCTATTTCTTGTTCGATACTTTTCCACGAAAAATTACCTACCATTGCGCTTACACTTGATAATTTCTTACCTTTAATATGATCGAATTCAAGTAATATTGGATTGGTTTCACCACAATGAGCGCAGGGGTTTAATTTTAGAAAATTAAATAATTTGGTGACGGTTTCAATCTTATAATTTTTTCTATTTAATTTTGTTTTCTTCTTGTGTATTTCTTTATTTTTTAAATACCAAGTATTTGCGCGTTCATTGTGGCAGGGTTTACAGTAAGAGGCTCTGATATTTTTAAATTTGTTTTTGAAACTAAAGTCTTCAATATCTTTTTCTATGTTACAAATAGAACAAGTTTTCATGCTAGATTTCTCCTAGCATTTAACCTGTAGAACCAAAACCGCCTGTTCTTTTGCCATCAGTCAAAAACTTGGTTGGTCGAAAAGCAAGACCGAAAACAAGTTGTGCTATTCGATCTCCTTTTTTTATCTCAAATAATTTCCAGCCATGATTAATCAATATTACTTTGATAGTATCATGGTAGTCTAAATCAATAGTTCCTGGCGTATTAAGAACCGTAATATAATGTTTTGCAGCAAGACCTGATCTTGGTCTTATCTGGGCATCTATAATTATATTACTGCCAAAATCTTTTTGTAATTGAATGAGATCATCTTGATTAAAAAGATCTTGTAGATATATGCCCGTATCTACAATAGTTCGTTCTCCAGGCGCGATATCCAAATCTTGATTTGCGGGCAGATCCAAGCCGGTCGCTAAAGATGTTTGATATTTTAGTTCCAAAGTACTTGTACTTCTTCTTCAGCCCAGTCTTGCATTTTCTTTTTTAGTTTGTCAGCACGGGATGTATCTAATTTTTTTCCTGTTTTTTTCTTATATACTTCGAGTATAGCGTTCATAGCTGCCTCGGTAGCTTCATTCAACCAAGGCACGTAATCTTCGGCTGTTATTTTTTTCAAAAAGCGCATTTGATCTCCTAGAAAAATCCGGTAAAGTTAATCTTATTGAACTTTATTGGGGTACTTATGAATACTATATTGGTTACGGGTGGTGCGGGTTTTATTGGTTCTGCGGTAATAAGAAAGATACTTCGAGACACCGATGATATTGTGATCAATTATGACAAATTGACTTATGCTTCCAATCTATCTTTTTTTCACGATACTAAAAAGCTATATCCAAATCGGTATTTTTTCATACAAGCCGATATTTGCGATTCAAGTATTTTAAATTTTACTTTTGAAAAATATAAACCAACTATTGTTATGCATCTTGCGGCAGAATCTCACGTTGACAGGTCCATTGATTCTCCGCGCATTTTTATGCAGACCAATTTTATTGGCACTTATGAGATGTTACAATCAGCAAGGATTTATTATGAAAAGCTTGATGAATCCTCTAGAAATAAATTTAGATTTCATCACATCTCAACTGATGAAGTTTACGGCACATTGGGTGATACAGGACTTTTTACAGAAGAAACGTCTTATGCACCTAATTCACCATACTCAGCGAGTAAAGCATCTAGTGATCATTTAGTTCGTGCGTGGCATGAAACATTCAGTTTGCCCACTTTAATCACTAACTGCTCAAATAATTATGGTCCCTATCAGTTCCCAGAAAAATTAATACCTTTAATTATTTTAAATGCTTATAACCAAAAACCCCTACCTGTTTATGGTAAAGGCGATAATGTACGAGACTGGTTATATGTTGAAGATCATGCTGATGCTTTATATTTAGTGGCTACTGAAGGCAAAATCGGTGAAACCTATAATATAGGCGGCAATTGCGAAAAGACAAATTTAGAGGTTGTTGAACGTATTTGTGATTTAGTTGATGAGATGGAGGGACCAACTAACAGACGCTCCCTTATCAGTTTTGTAACCGATAGATTAGGTCACGATAAACGCTACGCGATTGATGCCAGCAAAATTAAGAGAGACTTAGGCTTTGAGCCTAAAGAGACATTTGAGACGGGTTTAAGAAAAACAATAGCCTGGTACTTGAAAAGGCTTGACAACGTACCCACCTAATACTAGATGCTTTGCTAAAGCATCTAGGAGGCTTCATGGCTAGTGTAGCTGCACGTTTACCGAGACAAAGAATATCCGATAACCCAGGTGTGTTGCAAGTCATCCCTTACGTTTCTATGGCATACAGTCATGATAGTCTAAGAGATATAGCGAAAAGCCGTGGAATAGACTTAAATCTATTAGAACCAGGGCAATTTGTAATGTTTTTTAATAATAAATGGGATGCCTTTAAATTATTTGGTGCCAATAATACATTTGCTTATCATCGAAGCCTTGCAGGTAGTTTTCTTACCGACAAAGGCTTGAGATCGATACCACCATTCTTCGATGGTAAAAGAGTTATTTACACCGCAGAAGTAGCAAAATGGGCAATCAAAAATTACGCAAGATTGTCGTCCGGTAAATATAAAGGATAAACCATGAAAGCATTGTCACCAGCAGCAGACAGAGCCTATCGCCTTTGGAAGGAAGCCAAACAAAAAAACCCAGAAGAAACCACTGAATCAATACTTAAAAGACTGAAATTAACTGCTTCTACTTTGCACAGAGGTAGAGTTTATTACGAAAAAAATAATAAATCAACTAAGCTTAAGCCTAAAGTAATAGCTGTGCCGCCAAATTTAGGCTTACAACCAAGCATTAGTGTCGTAGCCGGTCCGAACGATCAATCGATGCTTATAGTAGGTAATACGCAATCTGTAGCAGAGATTGCGTCCACGATTCTGAAATCTTGGATACCTTAGCTACCAAAGCTGATCGTTTGCTCTGGGTTTTTAGCGTATTTAGCTAAAACCACTTTGATCTTGCGTGGGCTAGCAGTGACATGGCTGACGGTTAATTGATAACCAGTAGCCGTAGCCGCTAAGTCCCAGCTAATCGTGTCTTTTTCATTTTTCGTCAAGATATCCACAAAATCTACCAAAACTGCATTCGGGGTAAAGTCACAATCTACAGTGTAAGAATCTGTGCCTTTAACAAGTTTAAAATCAGTTACACGTTTTTTTAAAAAATTCAAACTAGCCATCGTAATTCTCCTATTAAATAAAGGCATACCCTTTATAATTAATCTAGTAAGAAAGGTTTAATTATATTATATATTCGTATTCTACAGAATTAGTTCTTAGGAGTTACGGTGGATTTTTCAGTATTAATACAAAAAAAATGCCCAGCCTTCCCTGTTTTAATACCTACTTTCAATAATCCTACATATCTCAGGTCGATGACCGAACAATTATTTAAATACAATTTAAATGATCTAATTATCTTAGATAACCATTCTTCTACTCCAGAAATGCTTGAGCTATTGCAGAGTTTTGAATGTGTCGTAAATACTGATGGTCCTTATGATTATTTAGAAAATAAAAATTTTTATGATTGGTTGCCAAATTATTTTATAATAACCGATCCAGATATAGGCTTTAATAAAGAATTACCTAATAATTTTATAGAAATATTTAAAGAAATATCTGAAAATACTGTAAATTCAAAGTAGGTTTTGCATTAGATCTAGATCTTAAAGAAGAAAATATTTTAGATTTGCCTGATTACCATGTGCTTAATGGTATAAATGTAACAGCAAGGCACTGGGAATCTTATTTCTGGATGCATGAAATCGGTAAAAATGAATTAGGTGATCCAATATATACAGCTTGGCTCGATACCACATTCTGCTTGGTCAACAAAAAATATCTAACCGATCCATGTAAAAATGCAGTACGAGTAGCAGGTAAATTTACCAGTCAACATTATGGGTGGTATAAAAATCCACCCGTACCTAAAAATGAATTAGAAACTTATTACAAATTAGCAAACGAAAAAAAACAAATCTGGACGCATATCAAATTATAAAGTCACGACAACTCTAAACGTCCATAGGCTACGATCTGTTTTTGCGAATATCGGAAAGTGTCCATGGGCAAACAGAACTTTACGTCCGATCTCCATAGGGTGTGTGCTTTGAATAATTGTAGCCCACAGTCCTACCTCACCGTAAGCGTTCATACCTACTGCACCATCAGGTATGCGTAGTACAAACGAAAGAGAACTATCGGTAGGTCTTTCTATTCGTCCATCTGGTAAAAGAAAACTCCCTAATATGGGAGGTACAGGATATGCGGCATCAATTAGAGCATTAGATATAGCTAGGCTCATAGGCGTAACTTCAAAACTAGACGCACCAGGAACCTCTAAATGATTTATCGGATATAAATTAGCAGTGGGTAGAATCGAATGAATACCTGTACCTTGAGTAGTAATATTTAAAGCGTTTGGTGTGTTTAAAGTAGTAGAAAGTTTAAAGGTGTCTTTATCTATTACTTCTATATAATATTTTGTCCCAGTCACTACTCCATTAGGTAATGTGCCTGTAGTCGCAAACTCACATTCCATATAGTTTACTAAACCGTGATTAACTAAAATTATTTCATCGTTACTTACGTTAATAGCTGCAGGCAAAAAATTAAAATCTTTACCAGTTAAAACATTTCCATAAACTATCGATGTAAAACGTAATTTGGCAGGTTCTAGGGGATCTATATCTGCTAAAATTAGTCTATATATACCTGGATCTTTTGAATCGTTTACCGCTTTTAATATGTTATCTGCCGTTTCCTCTGCCGTACCTCCGACTACCCAATGTGTATCTTTAATAAAAGACACACCATTTAATACTATTTGATCTCCAGCTTTCCAATTTGAGTTACTGATAACCTCTATATACCCTACAGACTGATTTGTATTATCGACTATAGGGGTTATTTTGACGGGGTTAGTAGCGTCATAACCACCTCTGCCCATTTGCCAGCCATCTACGGTAAACAAACATTCAGTCCCAAATTTCATTCGCGCTAAAAGGTTTCTACCTTCAAGGGTAAGCTGGCATAAGATTGTATCTACAGGATCAGTAAACATTTATTTGCCTCACAAATTATCCGCAGTTGAACTAGCGGCTAAACCTGCTGCCGTACTACCACCTAGCCAGTTTCCTCTGGCAAAGACAGAAGTAGCCGGTCCATTAACGTAATTAGTAAAACCACTAAAGCGTAAACCAGATATTGATTGGTAACCAGTAGTTAGTTGAAATGCAATTGTAGAACTCGTAGACGTTAATACCGTATTGTAGCCAGATCCTATAACAGTAATACCTACAGGTACATTTATTGCGCTGCTGATACTATAATTACCGGCACCTATAAATACTGTTTTTATCTGGTCATCGTTTTCTGCCGCATCAACGGCAGCTTGAATACAAGCATCTGTCAATCCGACAAAATCACCACGCCCTAAATGCGAAGCAACAGTATAACAAGTTTTATCTAAGTTTTCAGGAGCGCCAAATATTTTTGTATTAACCGCACCATCTATTAAAGGAAACATAGGCGTAGAAACTATTTCATACCGAGTTGTAATTTCAGAACCAAATATATTTCTTTCAAATATATTATCTCTACCTTCAACTCGTATGCCTACTCCAGTACCCTCAAACCTAAATCCTGCTATACGGCACCGACTAGCTTCGACAGTTATTAAAGGATCACCACCGGACAAAATCACGTCCGAACCCCAAGCCTCTAAATCAATATCATTGCGGCTTTGTGGTATGGTGAAACCAGTATATGTACCTGGAAGCACAACTATTTTAGCGCCGGTCAAAATATTCCAGGTTAAACTAGCCGAGGCAGGCATGGTAAAGTCCCATGGCTTACTATCGTCACGCTCTACAACAATTCCTGTAGCATCCTCAATACTCACAATTTTGAAACTGCCGGTATTGTTACTGCCAGCTACCGTGCTCCTAATATAGATATACCTATTTAATACATCTACATAATTAGGATCGCTTTGATCTAAAAACTCTAACAAAACAGGCGTTGAATAATCACGGAATATCGCCTGATTAGAATTCATCCCCGCAGTGATAGCGCCCGTATTGGTTGAGTTTGGTGAATAAGGCAATTGATTAAGAGCAATATCAATTCCGCTTGGACCATTTATATCTCCAAACGAACGCTTACCATCACCCACAGTCCAGGAAGCAATACCGTCAATTGGTGCTCCTGTTTTTTTGGTAAATACGGAGCGAGAACCAGACTTAAAATTATATTTACGTTCAGCGGTAATAAGACTATTGCCTGCCTCTACAAACGTAACATTGTCTATCGTATTTTCATTACCGTTAACCGTGACACCGTACATATTGTAGCCGGTATCTATATTATTCAAAGCCTCTAAATGCAGGTCTTTAATCGTATTAAAGTCACCTGAGAGGTTCACTACCTCTAAATCACCCGCAAGATGATTAGCTTGAATTTTAGTGCTGTAACCCGCACCTTCTATAAAATAATTATCTCTATCGACGCCTGGGTTAATGGCATTGAATATACCAGCACCTACTTTTAACTTAGTCCCACTAGGCTCGTTTAACAGAGCTTGGTTGATGGCGTCCGCACCACAATAATCACCAAAGCTAGTTGTACCGTCGCCAATAGTTACTATACCCGCAGTGTTTGCCCTTGCCGTATTTGCAGCAAACAAAGGATGGAAATTGTAATGACGAGCATTTGTTACTGGTAATTTTAATTTTACGTTTACAGCAGCGGAGAACGTCACACTGGATTCAAAAATATTATATGTGCCACTACAATCAATACCTGTAGCGCCGTCACAGACCAAATTTTCAAACTTATTACCGTTACCAGAGACGGTTATAGATGTCGGACCATTTATGAAAACTTCATTAGCACCGTACCCTTTAAAATAAAAATTATCTTTAGTACAAGTAAAAGAGTTATAAGTACCAGGATAAATTAAAATTACGTCACCCGCTTCTGCAACAGCAATCGCGTCATTAATGGCGCTGGGTGAATTAAAATCACCAGTAAATTCACCTAAGATCCCATCAGTACAAGTATAAGCTCCTGTAAGATTTTTCTTAGAGAAAAAAGTGCCTCCAGCTTGCTGTATAGGTGTTGCTGAAAAATTTCTTGATACCAAATCTGTAAACTTTGGGTTGACTATGTCTGGTGTACTTGCATTTTCAGTAAAGTTAATTGCAACAGAACAAGAATCAATGACAGCGTCGTTTAATTTAAAATTAGCTGCATTGACATTTAAAGCAAACATCGCTGCCGACACCGTATGATTGCCAGTTCCTTGAGAATTAAAATCTACGGCACTGCCCGATGCGGTTAAAGCAAGCTGAAAAGTATTATCTGTTTTATTTATGATGTAATACGTTAAGCCCGAAATTATGCCAGTAGGTAAAGTTCCAGATGTTATTATATTTACAGCCATGCCTGCTTTAAAGACATGTGCTATACTCGTAATAACATCCGTTCCAGAATTCCAATTTGAAAAATTAATTGAAGCACTAGGTGATGCGGTATCGTTTTTTATAACCGCGCCCTTACTAAATTCTAAAGTTATATCATCAGTGGATATAATACACTGACCTGAATATGTACCAGGCAGTAACTTAACCGTATCTCCTGATTTAACCACATTCATCGCTCTGGTATGGGCATCGGTCCCCGTAAAATGACCAACCGATGTTACACCATCACCACAAAGTATTTCCGCTCCCCACTCCCTAGCATTTCCTGCTTGGTAAGGGTACATTTCAATACAACCAGCCGTTGTATCAATTACGATACCAGTATTAGTTGAATTACTTTTTACTGCTACCGATGCAAACAGCCATTCACCTTGTGTAAAAGCTAAATTTGGTAACGCTACGTCTTCCAGATTTAAATGGAATATATTATCAGTACTTTTTTCTATGTAATTAGCTATGTGATAAACATTAACTTTACCTGTTTGATTTAATGTCAACACATAACGTGTCCATGTGTTTGCAGCAGGCAAAGTCACCAGAGTAAACGAATTTACAATTCCTGCAGTACCAGTTCCTGTTAAAAAATTAATATCAAACGTATCACTTATCGTTGCGAATGTTCCCGATACAGCACGTCTATATTTATAATTTTGTAAATTAGACGACACAAAAAGATCAGCAGGTAAGGTCACTGTAGTATTGGCTACACCAATACCTTTATTAAAACGTAACTCACTTACTTTATTTTGAATGTCTCGCAAATCTGCAGGTATTATACGCTGCGGTCCGGCAAGCATATCGTAACCTACTAGCCGTGTCCGTTCTTGGCTTGCCGACGAATATAATATTGCAGCATCACCATTATCAATATTTTGGCTTAATTTTACAAAAAGTTTTACTGGGTTACCTAGCGTAGCATCATCGAGTTTCGGGTAAATTCCAAGGGAATCCGCATCGGACGACGGGTTTAGAACATCTGATAATCCTGAATTTTTATATAACTGTTCGACTGTAACTTTAGAAAAGTCTACTTGTGTATATTCTACAGGACCACCAGGATATGCGACTGGATCTAAGGAATCCTTAAAAACAACATTAAAGAATTTAAAACCGCTAGTAGTTTCATTACCTACAACCCAACGTCCACTAGGTAGTTCTATGCTGTTGTTACCTTCGCTAATTGTTATGTTACGTCTTTCACCGCGCCATCTCGCTTCTGTGAGAAATCTATTAGTTCCGCTTGGAACTTCTGTGTCTGCACCGACTAGCGCATCGCCTAAGTCAGCGGTTAAGACTGAGCTATCTTGCTGGGTAACAAAACGGTTTGTAGACGAGGGAACACCCCGTGTACCACTTAAGGCGTCTTTTTCATTTTCTGTTAAATGCTTCTCATTTAACAAAAGATTTCTACGGTGAAAATCTAATAGGGTAGAAGTAGCAGCAGAGGTAAGGTTTTTAAAAACTGTACCATCAAATCCCCAAAGGTCTAAAGTGCCTTCATCACCGAACTCTACAACATAAATATCACCCACTCGCAAATCTATAGGTGCATCAAGACCGGACAGTGGATCTAACCCACCTGTAAAAGTATTTCCACTCAGCACAATTTGTTTTTGTGCCGAAGTATAACCAGGCTCACTGGAAGCCAAAGTATAGCTGTTACCTAAAACTCCTGCATCTTTAACTTGTAACTGTAAAGATGAACCAATAGCGGTAGCTTTTATTAGTGGAGCTAGCCTCGAACTAGTAAAAGAATTTTCAAAATGTTCTGCTGTTGTAGCCGCATTCTCACCAATTTCTACAGCATTAGTAGGTAAGGACAATCCAGATTTAGATACTTGACCTAGCCCACTTACTGCCGTGGGATATCCACTCATTTTAAAAGTAAAAGTCTGGGAATCTATAACTGTATCTACAACACTATTTACATTAAAAGAAGGATCGGCAACTCCTGTAATAACTATAGGCATAGTTTGAACTAAACCATGCTGAACACCTGGAGCAGTTTTAGCTATTACGCTGCATATAACGTCTGATTTAATGGCGTTTCCATTACCACTAGCCTGATATACCGTATGCGTGCCTGTACCCGCATCACTTAAATCAATCTCGGAACCATTAGAGGTTAATGATACTTTAAAAGTATTGGCAAGAGCACTAACAACATAATAAATAGTCGTGTTATTCAATCCAGCAGGTAAATTTCCAGAGGATGAAAAGATAACTTGTTGACCATTTAACAAACCATGATTTGTTTTATTTATTGTATTTTCAACTATATCTACGGTAAAAGTAAAATACTTACCTACTTCAATAGTTGAATTATCATTTTTCTTAAATCTAAATTCCTTAGAAGATACTATAGAGGATACAGACCAGACACCATTTACATTGGCGGCTGGAGTATCAGACAACCTAATGCCATCACCTGTACTTAAATTATGAGCAGTTGTGGTTGTTACAGTTACGGTATCGGAAGTACCTAATTTATTTATAGAAACGATATTAACTTGACTTGGATTAACACGCGACAATCCTGGTATATTTAAATCACCAAGTTTAAAATTTATAGCCGGTACAAAAGGAAATATCTCAGAAATAGCTCCTGCCGCAATCGTTACGGTAGTGTTTTCAGCAAAATTATTGCCCACGAGATTTACTTCGGCATAAGCAGGAAAACCGCTTACCGCTGGGAGATCCGCTACAGTAGATACAACCCCTCGTACAATATTACGCCTAAAACCCTCTACTGAATCGCGGAAAGAAAGGTCTATGTCTGAAGGTAAAACTTTTATTGCGCCTGCCGGAGGACTAACTAAACCAAGTCTAACGAGTGATTCTTTATCAGGATCTATATCAAATTCACCTAAAGTCATGACTTCTAATGAAGCTATAGGTGCGCTACCTACAAGATATTTTGCTCTTAAGACTACTACATTTGTAAGACCTGCTTTTACCGGCAAGACGTATTCGGAGTTTTTATTTCTTAAAACCATCCCTTCAGGTGAAATCGCTAAAAATACCCAAGGTTCTCCAGCAGTTCCAACAACTCTGATCTGAAGGGAGTTCGGTTCTGGTATTAAATTACCACCGCGAAAAATACCTTTAGGTACAAGACCGGCTAATCTAGCGTTTATATTTTCGGTGCTGTCTGTATTGCGAAATCCTAATAAAGTTTCAATCGTCATGCCAGTCCCGTCTTAAGTTTGTAAATTTACAATAAAGGTTTCACGCGCTGAAGACAGCTTGTATGATGCGGGGAAGTTAGCTATAGCATACAAAAAAGTACTGCCTATCGCGGGAGCACCAGCAGGTGTGGAATCTAAATTCGTAACCGTCAACACTCCATCTCCACTACTAGTAAAGTTTATTGGTGCTCCATTAGTTGTCTCAGATAATTTAAATGTATTGAGTGTAGCATACACTACATAATAAGTTTTATTTGGTAACAGTCCTGCAGGAATCGTTTTATTAGAAAGTAAACTAACAGGTGTGTTATTAGCTAAACCATGATTGGTAACGCTAAAAGTATCATCCGTCGTCAGTCTTACCGAATGTGTTCCTGTACCTACAGAAGTCAATGCTAATGCTGTACCACCAGAGGTTAAAGATACCTGGAATGAATTTGTGATAGCGTTTACAACATAATATTCCGTTGTGGCAGTTAACCCAACAGGTAAGGTTCCATCAGTAGAGAAAATAACTTTGTTAGTATTCACAAAACCATGTGTCGGTACATTGAAAAACGAAGTATGAGTAGGAGCTACGTCTAAATAAATAGCCAAAGGTGTAAAAGTCTTTTCAGAATTACCCGCTATCACTTCCGAAGGTGTCAGCAAGATAGAGGACTGAGGAATGAAAGTAACCGTTGCTATCAAAGCAAAATTAGAAATCTGACCTACTCCTTGTCCTGGCTGGAGAACACAAGTCCACTGGGGACAAGTAGGGCTTACAAGCATACCGCTATCAATTGGCTGCGGTCCAAAAAATTGTCCTGGCAGGTCCGTTACATCCAAGTCTAAAGGTAGCGCCAATGTCGGATTACTAGGATCGTGACCACCAGAACCTACGGAAAAATAGTCGATGCGAAAACCATAGCCATACAAAAGACCTTGTGCTTCATATTTACGAGCTGTATTTGTTAAGCTAACGATAATGTCTGTCATGTAAATCCTTTACGAATTAAACACCACTATATTTTCAAATTTACCCGCTACATGCTGAAACTTCATTCCGCTCAACATACTGTCTGCCGTTGCAATATTAAAGACCACAAAGTAGTGATATCCTGTGCCGTTAGGCGGTAGTCCCTGTACCAGCAATAAATGTCCTAATACACTGAAATTCTGCTTCTGAATACCATCCAAGGCACCTACTTCTTGTACGGCTAATGAATCTATAGTCAGAGGCGTAATAAAAAACTCTTTTAAAAATTCTTTATTTCTTGTGTAGTATTTTACAGGATTAGCTAGAACTGTATTCTCTATATTACCATAAGTTAATTTCGTTTTAGAATATAGAGTAAAATATCGCTCACGTACTTCACCTAGTACTAAAGCATAAGAATTTTGTGTATAGTCAAGGTTTGACCAGTAGGTAAGCGGGTTAGCAACACTGTCTAAAGTAAGTGTCCCCGTATTTGGGAATTGTAATACCAAATGACTGCCCGTAGCACTTGCATCTAACAGATACACAATAGGTCCAGTTATTGTGTATGCAGTGCCGCTGTTAGGTGCTGTTATTTTCCATGTACCTTTAATCGTTAAAGCCTTCATTGCTTCAAGTCTTAAAAGGTTTGTCGCTGGTAAATATGAGGCACTTATAGATACCATAGCACCGAAATATAAAAGACCAGCACCAGGACCGCCCTGTATTCGAGTATTGCCGCAAATTAAAGGAAATTCTCTCGCATCAACCGCATTTAAACTGCCGGAAGGTAAGTTTGCGTCTGAAAATAAATTACTTGGCGATGCGTCCGCTGCGTAAGGATAGCGGAGTGTTAAAAAGGTCCCAGGCTCACGTTCAGCTATAGGCAAGTTATCTCTATATGAGATAATATTATAATCGTAATCGTATTCGACTATGAGCGGTCTACTAGCACTGGCATACTCCTCTCTGTAACACCGATTACCTAAAGTAAGTAAACGCCCAGATCCTAAAGCGGAATCACCTAAAGTTTTAAATCCGTTACGGCTGATACGGATAGAATAATGTCTATCTGTTCTACCAGATCGTTCGGCACTGTATAATAATTTACCGTCGCTGGTAAAAGAGTGGTCACCGTAGTCAATTTCTTCCTCACCTAAAAAGCCTATTAAACGCCCTTTAGCAGCAAAAATATTTGCAACGTCTGTCGCAGTAGCTGGGAATCTAAATACGCCCATTTCTTGATTATCAACGGCTGTACCGGCTTGTGTTAAAGGAGAAGCAACAACAATGGCATCGTTGCTAATATAATATCGGGGATTAAAAACTCTATTATAGACATCAGATATATCGCTGCTATACACACTAAAACCTGAGACGTAAGAATTAGATTTAGCAATCCTAGCATTAGCACCGTCATACCCTCCGAAAACCCAGTATTGACCAAGACTATTTACAGCCAATACCGGTTTATTAAATCCCCCACCTGTAATTTGACCACTAGTCGCCCATTGATTCAAGGAATGTACTCTATAAAAAATAAGCAAATTACTAGAAATATCCGAAGTACATAAAACAATGTCACCGTTATTTACTAAAATAGGTTTGCATGGATTTAACCCTGCATTAGCTACCATCTCAGCAAGTGTTTTATCGCCGGATACGGCACCTATAGTTTCTAAACTCCAGTCACCTGCCTCTGTTCGCCTATAGAAAGCGACTTGACCACCTTCTCTTGAATTATCTTGAACTACAATGTCCCAAGTAGCCGTAACGGTATTATATAAAATTCGAGGCGTAGAGCCACAAGCTGATATACCTGCAGGATTTAGTGGTGCAAAACCACCACGCTCGTAGGCTAGTACTGTTTCAGTTTCAATATCCCAAAGTAAAAAACTTAATACGTTACCTATACCGCTATTAGCATATACAAAGGCTACCTGTGTTCCATTTGTGGCAAAATCATAGTCTCCAGTAATGGCACCTAAATTAGTGACATCATAATTTCCACGCAAAGTAACATGATTTGGCGTCAGTTCTGTCTGTCTTGTTCGTCTCGAAGAATCGGCAATCCATAAATAACCACCCCGATTAACACCCGACCATAAACTGCCTTCTTTAATGCCGTTACTTGTACGCTTTATATGTTTTACATAAGATCCAGCCTCACTCCAAAAAATTCCATCACCTAAGCCAGGATCTAAACCAATACCTGCGGCTTGAATATTTGCTGTATCAGTTTTTGCCCAACTACCGACCGATACGCTTGGTTCTCCACCTCTCAGCGAGCCGACTTGTGGAATATAAATAGAGGTTCCCGTACTACTAAAACCTAGTAATTTAGATGTATATTCCAATTTACTAAAAGAAATAACAGAGGTAAAATTAGAATTACTTCCCCCTAAAGTGATGGTAATAAACCCTTGACTACACAATAAATAAAAAACATAAGGAGAGTTAAGACTGTCTGTATTATCCCCTGTAATTTTATTTGTAATAAGTGCTTTAGTAGACGGTATAGTGAATTGATTTAAGTTTGATTTTATATTAGTCCAGCCAGCAAAGTTTGCGACGACTTCGTGGTGTGCAAAGAAAACAGTATAATTGTCTGCTCTTTGAACTGCAAAAAAGTTAGTTCTAGAAGGTGCATGATAAAATGCGCCTAAGAAAATATCTGCTGAGTTAGCTGTGGCATGTATGACAACAACGTCCACACCAGCACCAGCAGCTTCAGCGAGACGAACTCCTGTATAAGATCCTGAAGATCTATTATAATTAAATACTGTAGGTCTATTACTCCTAGCATTGTCTGCAACATAGAAATTTATAGCCGTAGGAGATACCGCAGCATATCCCTTTAACTTAGTGGCTCCCGTAGCTACATATAAAAAGCTGTTAGCTACGGCAGCAGGCACAAGTGTATCACTTACGTCAGATACAGAATTTGTAAGAGTGGTAGATGTCCAGTTACCTGTCGTACCATTTCTTTTCCAAACGGTAGGTCTATTACTCCGCGCTGGGTTACTAACTAAAACCCAGAGATCTCCAGCACTGTAAGTGTCATAAATTGCAATACATCCCTGTGACGTACCTGACACACCTAATATCTGAGTAGTCCAAGTCCAAGTTAAAGCGTCTACATTGTAAGAGCTTATTTGAGCAGTAAAGGCACCTGTAGAAGTTTTTGCACCTAAAGCTATAACTTCTTGTTTTATAGGGTTTAATACCCAATAATGAGTTTGAAAATCATCAAAATCACCCTGTACACTATATAAATAAGAGGTATCTTTACCTCCACCTAAAATAAAATTATAAGAGTTATTGGTGTAGACAGCTAACCAAGCACCAGAAAATTCGTCGTATGCAAAATTTATAAGATCAAAAGACGAAAAATCGAGTATTTGAGAATACCAATATGTTCCAGCGAAATTAATTAGTTTACCTTTTGAACAAGGCAAGCCTGTCGTATAGGAAACTCCGTTGTCTAAAGTCTCAAATAAGTCTTTAGTGTCCCTTAAAGTATTATACGCGGAGTCTTTTAGACTTGGACCTAATAATCCACGGTCCCCAACATCTTGTGTATATGCTCTTGGTACATAGTTTAAGGTATTATTTTTTAAACTATACCTAACTGTATAACCATTTAGTGTCGTAAAATAGGTAAAGTTATCAGTTTGAAGTGCATAATCCGCTTGCCCTCCTAGAGGGAATGCTCCAAGAATTCGACTTGAAGCAAACGGTAATAGTATAGAAGTATATTCGTCAATTACCGGACTATATGTAGCCCAAGTGTTCAAATAAGGGTTATACGCTGCAATTGCACCTGCCGTCGTCAAAATGCCAATAGATACTCCAACAAAACTAAGTGCTGTAAAGTCAGGTACAAGTGGGTGACCTGTAACTTTTGACCAACTGCTACTTACGCTGTCAAAAACATAAAGACCGGATGTAGGAACTAAAGCATAGGTCAACTTAAATGCTTGAACTATATGAGTAGGTCTTGAGGGTAAACCTACTGTAGTATCTAAGTAATTTCCAGCTACCGGATCTGTAGAAAACTCAGCATCCGAAGTAACTGGTTCTAAACTTAAGTTAGTCCTCTCATATAAATTTTCTAAAAGTTTAGATTGGGCACCTAATTTTGTAGTAAGGTCTGCAGCGGTTCCCGCAGCAAATCCATTAAATGGTGCTGAAGGATTTTTAATATCAGTTACACCTATAAACCTAGCCAATGGCAGCAGCGTACCTTCAATATCAAACGAGGTCATGCCTGTCAAAAGCCTAAAACCCTCTAACCAAATTGCCTGGTTACCACCTAAGCCTACTGCTAAAACAAGACGCCATGCATCTGTAGATGCAGTAAGTGGTAAAGGGTAGGCGGCAACCATAGGAGTTAAAACTATATCAGCAGCATCTAATGTTTGATTGATTTCTACATAAAGAACTTGTCCTGCATCTAAAGCATAACTTGCAGAATTAACTACCCACCTACCTGCTCTAGCTAAAGTAGAGTGAATGTAAAAAGTAGGAACTGATAAATTGCTGCCGTCCCAAGAACCCACACCAGCCGTAGGTACTCCAGTGGGATCGTAAGTAGGATCGTTTGAAGATAAAAAGAAATTTCTTTCCTCAAAGCTTCTTTGTAAAAATAGGTCTAAGTTACTAAGTATATCTGTTAAATTATCTGCACCATTTGTCGTAAAATTATTACTTAAAGTCGCGCTTGATGTAGAAAGCGTAGGCTGTCCTGTATAATTTGCAAGCGGGAGAGCAAAGTTATTTTGATTTACATTTGGTGTGTTCGGGGTGTTGCCGTACCTAACCGATGTGGTGCCATAATCATAAGAGAGGATTAAAGAATCATTCGATCCGAAATGGTTACCGACCAAACGAGTATTTGAAACAGAATCGGATAGTATTAAGTATGAATATCCGACCAAAGTAGAATCGAAATATGAATTAAAACAACCACAGTCGTTACCTTCAACTTTTAAAGCACCATAATTAAAACTACCAACAAATGAACACCAATTTATATTATTTTGGAAACTTTGTAAAATTATCCCCTGCGATGCTGCACTTGCCGTATCTTCAATACGGCAGGATATTACTTTATTTCTATACCCCGCTACCTGAAGTCCTGCGTATGTAAAATTAGTTATTAAACATTTTTCAATAATACATTTTTCACCGGATATCTTAACGACAGCTTTTGTCGTTGCTGATGGTGCTTGTATTTGTAGTTTGTCTAATCGACTGGAGGAACCAGTTAATTCAAATGCAGAAAAATTACCACCAGCTACTATGATGGCTGTTTGGGGATGTACGCCCTCAATGCATATACCTGAAGGTACTGTAATGGTCTTAGTGAAATTATATGTACCAGGAATAACTATAATCCAACCACCATTAGCATTGCGCGTCAAAATAAAATTAATAGCCTGAGCAAAAGCCGTGTCGTCGTCTGATTCAAAATCAGCATTAGATCCCGCAGGTCCAACGGTGACAAATCCCTTTTTGCCTAACAGTTGATTAGTTAAATAACTATTTGTAATTAAGGCATTACTTGAATTAGGAGTGTCGGAAGCGTTTAGGGCAGCAATTTGGTTAGAAGATAAGCCTGTTAAGTTAGTTGTCTTTAATACATTATCCCAAGGATCTCTTAAGCGTACATTAAATGCCTTTAAAAGAGAGTGTACGCCTGTACCTTGATCGGTCAAAGTAATTGCAGAACCTTGGTATGTTGCTGAAAGCCCAAAATTATTGGCATCAATATATTTGACATAATAAGTAGTAAATGCCTGCAAAGGTGCAGGTAGCGTTGTTGTTGTGTAAAAATAAACAGCTTGCCCGTCTATTAAACCATGGGAATTTATGTTAATTACTAAACCTGTAAATCCAACAACAACACTAGACAACCAAAGGGCTGTAGCCGTAAATTGCGTCCAATTATTGCCCGCATCACTAGAAACATAAGCAAGCTGACTAGGAGCATCCGCGACAACTACAACCTGACCCCTAGGATTACAAGCGATAGTATAACCGGCATATAGTGCTTGCGTCCATGTGACACCACCATCGCCGGATATTAAGGTAGTACCCATACCACTACACGCAAATATTTTAGTACCATCGGCACTACAAGTTATATCTCTCCAAGGTTGAGACGTTGGCAAAACAGCCTGTGTCCATGTGGCACCACCATCAGTCGATAGCCAAATATTTTGGTTTTCTATAGCCGCTAGTATAGCGCCGTCAGCACTACAAGCTATACCATACCAATTAGCTTGTGGAACGGGTGCTTGTTGCCAAGTCAAACCTCCATTAGTAGATAGCCAAATCTGACCACCCCCTATCGCACCGGCAGCTATTTTAGTACCATCGGCACTACAGCACACACTAAAAAAACCAGATTCGCCTGGAATAGGATATTCTGTCCAAATAGCACCGCTGTTATCAGAAATAACGATAGAATTTGAATTGTAAGCAACTGCCACTATTTTAGATCTATCGCTACTACAAGCAATATCTTTATAGCCGTGTGAAGGTGACGAAGTAACAGTCCAAGGACCTCCACCATCACTAATGTAAACTTTTTGACTTTGTATATTAACTGCAGCTAATTTGGTGCCGTCACTGCTAGCGCAGATTCCGTACCATACACCAGGAAAAGCTTGTGTAGAAAAAATTGTTTTATCCGTCGAGACATAAATATTGCCACCATAGGAGCCTAAAGCAATAAGTCCTGTCGTAGGTCCTGTGGTAACTAAATTGGGTAAGAAATTTACCGCAGCATCTAGAGCATGTGCAGAACTCGTTAAAACTACAGTATCGTCTATACCAGCAGAAGGTGGATTAGTGACCGATAATGTATTTATTTTTTGATTCATTTTTTAAGCTCTACAAAAAAATGATGGAAAAGATCATCAATTGTTTTTTTGACATCTTCCATATTAAAGTCTCTTAAATCTTTTCTATACAGGAATTTTCTATCCTTTAAATCCGGATTAGAATACTGAAGGTATACCTCAATTTCTGCGGCTGGATCAGTCGAGTGCTTATATTGTACCAGTTTTTCTCTATTAGATAATTGCTGCTTTGGGGTTGCTATGATTTTTAAACTTAAATAGTTCTTTTCATATTCCTCTTTAACATCTTCTGGCTTATCACTTATAATACTTATGCCTGCCTTTATTATATTTTTTTTATCCCAAGACTCAAATTTTTTAATCGGATTATCTGCTTTAACCTTACCAAACTTTGCACCTTGGTCTTTAATATAGTCGAATATTTCTATGACCTCTTTATAACCACTGCCAGTCGAGGGGATTAGCTTGGCTTTAATTTTGGTCGGATCTAAAACTAGCAGTTGTACTTCGTCTGAAAAGATTGAATCCGTATCGTCAAACACCGCGTCGTAACCTGCCTGCCTTAATAACTTATTGAAAAGACCAGACTTTCTCTCAAAGACCTGCTGTAAGCAACTCCAAGCGGCTTTAGCTGGTTTGTCGTGTTCTAGGAAGTAGTCGAGTTTATCGGGTGAGACTTTAAGTTTTTTGACTAAAGATCTTGCATCTTCCTCAGTTTTTATGTCTGATAGGTCTAAGACTTTAAGAGAATCAGGTACATCGACAGCAAATTTATATTTTTTCTTATGCCAGCTTCCTTTTGTACGGAAGTTTTCTGGGAATAAATAAATAGCGGCTGGATCACGATGCCAAGTCTTGGGATTTATTTTTAATTCGGGAAAGTCCGAGTAATGTACAAATCTACCGCGCCATTTTTGGTAATCTGCCAAAATGTATTTTGTTTTTACCTTAGCGTTGAACAAATAAAACCTCATTTTTGTTTAGACTATTAAATCTGATTCGGAAATAAACAGTTGCGCGTATCTAAATAAACAGTTGCGCGTATCTAAACGTATGGTATGGTCTGGTCAGTTTTAATTGAGTTTTAAAAGGAGTTGAAAATGTCAGAGACACAAGACGTTGTAACGGTACACCCAGGTCAAACGCTTCAATTTGTTGTAGAGGAAACTGTACTTAAAACTACCCCGTTTGGTATTTCTTCGCAGACTACTCAGAAATTGGTGCCCTTGACGTATGAGCAAATTATTGCCAACTTCCAAGCGCAGACCAAGCCCAATAAAAATCAGATCAAAAAAGTACCCTCGGCTTCTAGAGCCTTTAACCGTTTTTGCAGCTTGTCTCAAACAGCATTAGAAACAGGTTACGGTCATTTAGGTGCGGCTGTTGAAAAGCCTAAAGTAGCTGAAGACCTTGTTGAGAAGATCAAAGAGTATCCACAATCATTGTTTTACGCGGTGACTGAGAAGTCTAAGAACCACCTGCGGTTCATTTTCAACAGCTCGTATTTGACTTCGGATCAAAAAAACGAAGTTAAAAACTTCTTAAGTAATCTTACCTAAAAATTAGGTGGTGACCTTTTATGGTCGCCACCTTTTAAATTCGTTTATGTTTTTCATAAACACCGTTAACCCCACGTAGCGCCGTCCCAGTCAATTTTGCCCTGGATTTCAATTGCAAAAAATGTCATGCACCCAATGCCAAGCCACCATCCCATCTTCGTCCACTAAACGGGGTGGTGGCACCTGTAAGGGGTATGGCGACAAGAAAAGCTTGTGAAGGGTGCCCACTTTAAAACAAAAAAGCCCGTGGTTTTAGATAACTATAGCTTTTCCCTAAATTTATTCCAAAATCTGCCGATAAGTTTTGTAACAGGGGGAGCTAACATGAAAGCCTTACTCGAAATTTACTTGTCAGATATTTCAAGGATAGCTTTTTTGTCAAGTGGGATGACGGAAAGTATTTGCAGACAAAATGCTTGGTGCTTCGTTCACAAAAGCGAGAACGATGGGGAACGCGAACTTAAGAGCGGTCGTATCGTAGACGTTGCTGACGAGTTAGTCGCGATCTGGGACGGTGATGACCTGAGTGCCATCAATACAGCGCGTGCGACTCTGAAGCTTGTAAACGGCATCTTGCACTGTAAAGCAACAAGTGACGCCCCTAGCGATGACTTGGTTTCCACTTGGAATGCTTCTGATGCAGCGGCTGACTACGAAGACAGAAAAAAACTTGAAACTGAAAAACGAAACCTGCTGATCAAAAGCTTAAAGAAAATGTACGAAGACACGGAAGCACGCGGCTATTACGGTCCAATTGCTGGCAGTCTGTAATTCAAACTGTCAGGTCTTCCAGCTTCTGGTGCTTCCTCGTCCTACTACTGGTTGTTCGTTACGTTTTACTATTTTCCATCCCGTATTAGTTTGAATAAGTAGCCGCGTTTTATCCCAAGAGTATACACCATGGGTATCATTAGGTGCCTCACCACCAAAAGTTGGAA
>Ga0315289_10000673_pt1 | contig 52360 bp, 46 predicted proteins | sample YL17G11_40_MG_FD_203452 | JGI IMG/M metagenome (GOLD analysis project Ga0315289, IMG submission 203452) | Sediment microbial communities from Yellowstone Lake, YNP, Wyoming, USA - YL17G11_40 | ecosystem: Environmental > Aquatic > Freshwater > Lake > Sediment | place: USA: Wyoming | collected...
CCTAAGCATTACACTTTTCGAGAAAGTACAGTTAAAACAAGCACTTACGGAAATTTCTATGCAAAAACAAAATTTTCGAAATTGTAACCAATTATCCTTGTTCAACTTATGACCGGACAGTAATGATGCTTTATATAAAACTTCTTCCAGAAAACTATTGTGTAGCTGCGTCACTTGTTGAATGGTTGCGGTTGCGCAGCTCGTCACGTCTCACGTCCTACGGTTACGCTCGCCCCTCAGCTCGCTTTGCTCGTCGAAGCGGGTCTTAAATAGCGATTTACTCTTAACGCAACCGACACGAGTCGCGCAACCGATTGACGATTGACAGTATGACCCACAATAATGTTCCCTGTGTTTTCTACAAAGCTACTTCTATAATTAGCGATTCACAAATCAGCTCTTCAGGAAATATTCCATCAGCTCAAAACCATTATCAATCTTAAAGCCGGCCGTGGCGGCGTTGGCTTCGCTGAAGGTCGTATGCAGAATACCGCTGACGCCGGTGCCTGCCATAGCAAACGGGACGGGCGCTGATGAATGAGCCCTGCTCGAAATCGGCGTAGGATGGTCCGGCAGAACAAGTATCCTCCATTTCTCGTAAACCTGTAATGCTTCAAGCACCGGCCCGACAATGAATTTGTCGATTTGCTCGATGGCTTTTTTCTTCATCTCGGCATTGCCGGTATGGGATGCTTCATCGGGCGCTTCCACGTGGACAAATACGATGTCATACTTGTGCAGCGCTTCTATCGCGGCGGAAGCTTTGCCCTGATAATTCGTATCGACAAATCCCGTTGCGCCGGGCACATTTATCAGGTCAAAACCGATTAGCTTGGCCAGACCTTTAACCAGGTCAACGGCGGTAATGGCGGCACCTCTGATACCGAACCGTTCCTGGAAACTTTCCATTCGAGCTTTTTTGCCCTGTCCCCAAAGCCAGATAGAACTTGCCGGGTTCTCGCCCAGGTCACGTCTTACTTTGTTAATGTCGTGTTCGGCAAGAAGCTGCTGTGAGCGGGCCATCAAATCAATCAGCAGCCCGGCCCCTTTGCCGCGCGGCAAAATCTTTTCCACCGCCACACCCATATAATCGTGCGGCGGATACGTCCGCACGTCAAAATCGAGCCCTTTGAAAACAAGCAGGTGCCGATAGCTGACGCCGGCATAAAAACGGTATTTATCGCAGGCGAGGCGCTCATTAAAATCGTTTATTAATCTGGCGGCCTCTTCGGTAGAGATATGTCCGGCGCTGTGGTCTTCCATTTTTCCGTCGCTAATAGTGACAAGATTGCATCTGAAGACCCAGTCATCGGCGGACATCTCGATATTGCGTGCCACCGCTTCTATCGGCGCCCGGCCGGAATAATACCTCTTCGGGTCATAGCCGAGCAGACTCATCTGTGCGACATCGCTGCCGGGCTCCAAACCCGCTGGAATCGTGCGGACAAGACCCAGCCTGCCCTGTGCGCTGATTTTGTCCATATTGGGTATATCAGCAACCTCGAGCACAGTCTTGTTGTCGAACTGCTCAAGCGGCTCGTCCGCTGCGCCATCAGGAACTATTATGACATACTTAGTCACTAATCCTTGTCCTCCGGTATATCAACTATTCTTATACAGACCGGTTTACTGCAGACGGTATCGAGTTTATCGAGACCATCAACGGCGGCGGTTATTTTACTCTGTTTGTTCGGGTGCGTGGCAATGACTACGGGGACGGTGTTGTCCGGGCCGCAGCCCTCGCGCTGCAAAACACCTGATATACTTACGGCATTTTCGGCAAGTATCTTTCCAATCTGGGCAAATACGCCGGGCTGGTCCTTAACCATCAACCTGATATAAAACCTGCTGACCGTATCGCCGATTTTCTCTATCAGCGGCGCTGTTTCCCTGCGAGGTTTCAGATGCAGGTGACTGAAAATAGTGGCGGAATTGCCCAGGGCCACGTCGATAATATCGGCAACGACCGCACTTGCGGTCGGCATCATTCCTGCGCCCCGGCCGTAATACAGGACCTGGCCTACTGCGCTGCCGAATATACTAACGGCATTAAACGAACCATCAATACCCGCAAGGCGGTTACCCCTGGAAATGAAAGAGGGATGCACGCGGAGTGAAATTTTATTGTCCTTGCTTTTTTGCCCGATTGCCAGCAGCTTAAGGACGTAGCCCATTTCGCCGCCATAGCGAATATCATCTTTTGAAATTCCCTCAATGCCCTCGACAAAAATATCATCAAGCGAGATTTCGCAGCCAAAGGCGATTGAAGCGAGGATGGCGAGTTTATGAGCGCTGTCGCCGCCGCTGATATCCAGCGCCGGGTCCGCTTCGGCATAACCCCTTTGCTGTGCCTGCGAGAGGGCTTCGGCGAAGTCCTCGTCTTTGTTGGTCATATTTGAAAGGATGTAATTGCAGGTCCCGTTGACTATGCCATACATTGCGGTGATATTATTTGCGGCGAGTCCCGTTCTTATTCCCGAGACGATAGGTATTCCGCCGGCACAACTGGCCTCGAATGCAATACAGCGGCCGTTCTGCCGTGCCGCTTTATAAAGCTCATTACCGTGTTCAGCCAGAAGGGCCTTATTGGCGGTGACAACGTCCTTGCCGGCCTTGAGCATCTTTAGCTGAATTTGTTTTGCCGCATTGGTTCCGCCGACCAGCTCAACCCCTATTCGGACGGAATCGTCTTTTAACAGCTTATCCAAATCATTAGTAAGGATACCATTCGGCAGTTTCACCGGCCTGGCGGAGTCCGTATCAATATCCACAACGCGGGCAAGCTGCAGGCGCAGACCGGTTCTGGCCGCTATGGAATCAGCTTCTTCAAGGAGCAGCTTTGCGACACCACAACCGATAGTGCCAAAGCCGACAAGACCGACTTTTACAATTTTTTCCGCCATAAGTTTGCCGTTCGTATATAGTATGTCGTATATTGTTCTACGAACTTATTGTAATGCGAACAATATACCCGTTTTTGGCCGGATAATCAATAATTATTTCGGTTCGGTTGGTCAAGTAAAAAAGGGGGCGGTTAGCGGATAGCGGATAGCGTATAGCGGATAGCGTTAATTGAGTCTGTCGAATGGCCATTTATGTCCGGCTGGCTCAATTTTTAAAACAGCATGGGCAAAGGTTGGTCATTATAAGACTTCAAAAACCATGCTTGTTAGATTTTTCTCCACCCACTCTGGGAGCATACCAAGAATGAAAGATACATATTTTTTCTTGCACTCTGAAGGAACACTTTGGTGAACCACTTCATAAGCCATGTTTTCCACCTCTACCAGATTAGTTTTACAGGCCAAAGCACCCATAATCGTTTGTATAGCACAGGCTATAGTTAATACCGCAATAAAAACTTGATGAATATCATTGGATCGGACTTTGTAATCATCCAGTGTTATATGAGCAATTGCCTTATTTGCCATTCTTCTAATAAGAGCAACTCTATTCAATAATGCATCTGAATCTTTATTGATTTTTTCCTTAGGGGTTGCCAATTCGCCACAATACTTTTGTATATATTTAATGTAGTTATCGAATTTCGGGGTAAGTTCAAAGCCATTTTTGATATAGCTTCTCAATTGCTCAACATTGTTTTCATTTTCAAGTAGTTTAAATATTGTGCCTGCAGCCAAAGAATCTTGCCTGGACTCGCAAGCTTTTCTAAGTCGCAGCAATACATCACCCTGAAAAGCATGAAATTTATAATAAGCTGACGCATATTCAACATGATTTAGATTTTTTGCATTTCCGGAAATTTGATATTCACTGGCACGATAATAATGATAGCCAAAAACAAGCATTGATGCATTACATGCAAACCCCCGCAAGGATTGAACCAATTGCGTGAATGGGTCAAGCTTAAAATCCTTAAGCTCGCCTATTGAGAATTCCGGCTCGTCAAACGAATGCATAGGAATCTTATTTAATACAATTCGTGCAGCCATATTTAAGCAATTATCTCTCGTCCAAAAGCCAAAACAAGAAAAAAGTTTTTTACAGCATGGGCAAAAGTTGCTAAACCTACCTTGCTAAACAATAGTTGCACAGATTCTATTATAAAGCTTTTTATGCAAGTCTTCTGGAGAATCATATACGATGTGATTATATTGTCTTGTGTCGAAATGTTCTTTTAATTCCTCGACATCTTCTTTCCTAACGGTAAAAATAACTTCCCTGCCAAGTCCTTTGGCGAAGCCTGCTTCAAAAAAAACTCCACTTCTCAGGCCAGAAAAATCGGCAATCAAAAATTTAGAGCGTCTGATATCGGCAATGATTTCATCACATATTTTTTCGTTGAATTCCTTTAAGTCGATTTTTACTGGTTCATAACCAGCATCTTTAATTGCTTTTTTAATACCGTCTTTATAGTTATCATTCATCGAATCGTCAAACCACATAGCAACGAAAACATTTTTGCTATCTATCGCGGTCTGTTGCAGAATTTCGACTATCTCCCAAAATCTAACGGTTAGAGAAAAGACGTGGAATTGAATGCTACCTGCTGGGGTTTTATTAAATCTAATATACCCTTGCTCTGCCAACTCGCGTAAAAAAGCTTGGCATTCCTGCTGGTCTGGTATAAATAAATGCAAGCCATCTCTATTTGTTGCCAAATCAAGCTTGATAATCTCGAAAGGTTGTTGTTTGAGCAATCGGCTTAAATTAAGCAATGCTCTGTTAATAAATTCACTTGCCTTTTTAGGAAATTCGTTCAGCAATTCATCGAACGAAATTACAGGATAGTTACAGACCCTTTTCTCTTTGTCTGTCTTATTACTTAATGCTACCCCTCCCAGACCTTTGAGCCGTCTTTCGTTTAAGACGCAAGCCATTTTGAACTTATTCTTCGGTTCATTGATAGAAGTCGCTATAAAATGGTGATTGAGCAGATATGAACCACAGTATTTGCATCTATAATCCTTTACATTGTGCATAAATGGAGCAGTATATATTTCGCATTCACTGCCGCAGAAAAAACAATTGTTATCCTCGCCCATCAAAAACCTTCTTTCACATATCCATCTAACAATGATTATACGGTCTGTATAAAACGGGAAACACAAACCGCTTTTTTTCCTCACCCCTGCAAATTTTCCTCAAAGCTGCTTTTTCTATTTTACCCCCAAACCGGACATTGTCAATAGTCAATGATTGCGGGTAAGTAAGACCTGACAAACAAAATTTAGAGGCAGGGCCGAACAACGGTCGATATATTTTTTAGCATCGCAGCGGAGCAAAACTGCGGATTATTGCGAAGGCACATAAGGGGCGCCTTCGATATAAGCGTGTCCATCCTTATAAAAACGAAGGTGGTTTTTAATTTCCCCCGCCAGTTGGCTCTGCCCTGAGGAGTGGGCCAAATTAACGGCCCTTTCTGCGACGGCAGCGGCCTTGTTGAAATTGCCCGCCGCTGCATAAGAAGCAGCCAATGTGTCAAGTGAATCAGGCCGGTTATATTCTGTCAGCTCACAGGCCCGTGCGGCCAAACGGACGGCCTCATCAGCATTGCGTATATTGGAATCCTTGTTGGTAGCCATAATCCACGCAAGGTTGTTTAAGGCGTCGATAAAATCGGGCTTGACCTTTATGGCCTGATACCAGCAGGCAATCGCCTGTGGTATTTTGCCCTTCAGATAATAAGCCAAAGCGAGATTGTTCTGGCCGTTATAATATCCCGGGCTGATTCGCACCGTCTTTTCAAAGTGGATGATGGCCCCGTCGATGTCGCCGTCTTTGCGAAGGGCATTTGCAAGGTTGTAATGCATTACGTAATTATTTTTGGTCACGGCAATGGCATGCTCGAATAATGTCCGGCTGTTTCGCCAGTGCCGCACCTGCATCCTTGTGCAAAGTAAAAAGATAACCAGCACAAGACCAGCCGTCACTCCCAGCCCAATCCTTCCATACCGCCGCTTCGCAATAAGGTCGGCGGCGCCCCAGGCAGCCATAATGAAGATTCCCACCGACGGCAGATAAGTGTAGCGGTCGGCCATTGCCTGCGTCCCAACCTGAACCAAACCGATGACCGGAACTAAAGTGCCGATATACCACAGCCACCCTACAACAAGATAAGGGCGCCGGCGGGCCATATAAAACACCGCCGCTGATATAACGACCAGCAGGAGGAGGCAAACGAACGGCTGCCATTTAAGACTATCACTATAGATAGGATATAAAACGGCCAGGCGGGCGGGATAAATCATTTTGCCGATATAACCAATATAGGAGACAAGGGCGTTCGCTATGCGGATTTTCACAGGCAAAATTTCTGTCGCCAGCACAGCACCCTGGCTTTTTTGAGCCATAAATGTGACGACACTCGAAGCCGCCGACAGGACAAATAAAGGTATCTTCTCGGCGATTAAGCGATATGCTGCCGCTTTTGGGCAGCCGACTTCAGACAACGGGGGAAATCTGCAGGACCATTGAAACCGCTGCAAAGGCCAATAATCCAGAAGAAGCAGCACAAAAGGCAAAGTCACCAGCATAGGTTTGGCCATCAGGCCGAGAATAAAAGCCAAAACGACGAGCAAATATTTTCGAACTGCCGGACGACGAGCATACTGAATATAGGCGGCTGTCGTTAACATCCAGAAAAAGCCGCTCAAGACATCCTTGCGCTCGGCGAGCCAGGCGACTGATTCCACGCGGAGAGGATGCAGCGCAAAGGCAGCGGCCACGAACGCACTTCGCCATACGGCGCCGGTCATCATTCTCAGAACCGCAAACAGCAGCAGGGTAGTCGCAGCGTGAAAAAGCAGATTCATTAAATGATGCCGGAATGCATCGACACCAAAAAGCTGACAATCCAATAAATGGCTAAGACCGGTCAGAGGATGCCAGTTGCCGACATGGACGTTTGTGAACACCCAGATAACCGAGTCACGGGTTATGCCGGCAGCGATATTCGGGTTCTCGGTGACATAAGCAAAGTCGTCATACGAGACAAAGTCATTATGGCGAACAGGCTCGTAAGCGATAATAGTGACCAGCGCCAGCGCCGCATATATCAAAAACACAAGTGTTTTTTGGGACATCTTTTTCATCGTCGTTAAAAAACCGCAGCCAAATCAGGTTCATTTTTGAGCGAGGTAACTATCATAAAGTTTTCTGTGTCTATTCGCAAGCATTTTATTAGGCGGATACGATGTTTCTTCCCCATCCTACTACGCAGCACGAGAATCCTTGACGGGGGATGAGCAATAGCTTATATTTACGGCGTCTAATTGATGAAGGTGAAAAAGAAATGAAGATACCGCCGGTAAAAGGGACAAGGGATTTTTATCCGCAGGATATGGCCGTTCGGAACTGGATAATCGACGGCTGGAAAAAAGTATCCCTGCGCAACGGCTTCGAGGAATACGATGGGCCGATATTCGAATACCTGAAGATGTACCAGATAAAAAGCGGCGACGAAATCGTCGAGCAGCTCTTTTCGCTGAAAGACCGCGGCGACAGAGAGCTTGCCCTGCGGCCGGAAATCACGCCGACGCTGGCGAGAATGGTAAACCAGCAGATTAGCTCGCTGCCCAGGCCCATAAAATGGTTCTCGGTGCCGCGGCTCTTCCGTGCTGAGCGTCCTCAGAAAGGCCGACTGCGGGAATTCTTTCAGTGGAATATCGACATAATCAGCGCCGGTGATAGTCGTGCCGACGCCGAAGTTATTTTTACGACAGTGGATTATCTTCGAACCGCAGGATTAACTCCTAAAGATATTAAAGTCAAAATCTCAAGCCGAAAACTTTTGACTGCCGCTCTGCGAAATTTTGGCGTTCGCACAGATGATTTAAGCCCTTTATACGCTCTGCTTGATAAGAAAGCAAAGCTGCCAAACGATACTTTCGAGAAACTGTTGAGAGAGCAGGTCGGTGATGAGAATATTGTTAAGAAAGTACTCGAGTTTATGTCAACAGGCGATATTAATGATGTTGCAAAACTGGTCGAAGGGAATTTTCTTGATAATGATATTGAACAACTGAATGAAGTTATTGTCTCACTCGACCAGATGGGAGTTGAAGACTACTGTGTTTTTGACCCGAGCATTGTCCGAGGATTAGCTTACTACACCGGCGTTGTCTTTGAGGTCCACGATACCGCCGGCGAGTTCCGCGCTATATGCGGAGGCGGTCGATTCGACAACCTGCTCCATGATTTTGGCGGCCCGTCTATACCTGCGACAGGGATGGGAATGGGTGATTGCGTGTTAGAGGAACTGCTCCGCAAGAAGGGACTTCTGACTGATAATATCCGAGCCGCTGGTCTGGATTACTTCGTTGCCTGCGCCGCCAACCTTTCTACGCACTATGATATGAAGTTGGTCAGCAAGATACGTCAGAGGGGATTTTCTGCCGCCTTTAGCTATAAGACAGATGTTGTCAGGAAGTATAAGGAGGGAGACTTGAGCAAGCAACTGGAAGAGGCGGCGGCTTTAAACGCACGCAATTGTATTATTGTGGGATATAATAAGCCTCTCAATCTTACCGAGTTGATTATCAAAGATATGTCAACAGGTGAGCAGACGCTTGTTGACGTTGATAAATTTTTTGCGGAACTTAAACCATAAGTCGAAATGAAGGATTTTTCGCCAAACCACTACGAGCGGGCATTCGAGGGCTGGCTGATTGATAATCGTATTCAGTATATTGCCGTTGACGAACATAAAAAGGCAGCGTTCGGACAAGCGAAAATCAAAAGCTTCGATTTCCTGTTATACCCCCGCAACCAGCAGATAATAATCGCAGAGGTAAAAGGCAGACTGTTCAAGGGGACAAGCTTTGCCAACCTGACCGGCTTGGAGTGCTGGGTCACGGCTGAAGATATTGACGGATTAGCCGGGTGGCAGGAGGTTTTTGGGCAGGGACACAAAGCGGCCTTTATCTTTGCCTACAAGATAGAAAAGGTCGATGTTGATTTTTACGGCAGGGACATCTATGACTTCGAGGCAAACAGATACGTATTTTTCGCCGTAAAGTTAGAGGACTATCGAGGGTTTATGAAGCGTCGCAGCCCGAAGTGGCAGACCGTGACGCTGCCCGCCGCTCAATTCCGCCGCTGCGCCGTCCAAATCCAGAACCTGTTCTTCTAAAACCAGTCCCGAGGTAAAATTTCTCGCTCAAAAGCAGCTATTATAGTATATTGTACCGGATGCGAATCATAGCCGGTGCAAAACGCGGAATGAAGCTATACAGCCCAAAGACGCAGGGTTCGCGGCCTATTACCGACAGGGTCAAAGAATCGCTTTTTAACGTTCTTTGTAATAAATATGAGTTGCCGAATGGTAAAATCGCAGCGGATTTATTCAGCGGTGTCGGGTCGATGGGTCTGGAGTCGCTCAGCAGGGGGGCTGAGTTTGTTACGTTTGTCGAAAACGACCCGAAGGTAATTGCGGTTTTACAGAAGAACATCGAAAGGGCCGGCTTTGTTAAAGAATCTAAGGTCATAAGAGCCAATGCCTTCAAAATTGGGGCAGTTGGAAATGAGCAAAAATGCAACCTTATTTTCGTTGACCCGCCATACGCAGATACCAGCCAGACCACAGAAGGGTCGGCTTTGGGCAAATTACTGATATTATTGGGCGAGCAGGCCGCTGCGGATGGAATGGTCGTAGTAAGGACCAATCAACGCTCTGAACTGTTGGAGCGATATGGTCGGCTTGAGAAAATAGAGCGGCGAGAATGGGGGACTATGGCCGTGACGATACTATGTAAAAAGTAAAAACAGTGCAATGACGAACAGACAGGCAGCTATAAAAATAATCAAGGTTCTGCGCAGTAACGGCTTCGAGGCATTGCTGGCCGGCGGCTGTGTGCGCGATATGCTGCTGGGCCGTTCAGCCAGTGACTACGATGTCGCCACGAGCGCCCATCCTGAAGATGTGACAAGACTATTCAGCCGAACATTAAAGGTCGGTGCAAAATTCGGCGTGGTAATTGTTCTAATAGAAGGCACACAGGTAGAGGTGGCCACATTCAGGACCGAAACCGGCTATTATGATGGCAGACACCCCGCTAAAGTTGAATTCGCCGGCGCAGCCGAAGATGCCGGCCGAAGAGATTTTACCATCAACGGTATGTTTTACGACCCCCTCGAACAAAAGGTAATCGACTACGTCAACGGGCAAAAAGACCTTAAAAAAAAGCTGATACGAACCATCGGCAGGCCCGATGAGCGATTCAGCGAAGATTACCTGCGAATGCTGCGGGCGGTGCGGTTCTCAACGCAGCTTGGTTTTGCAATCGAGCCGAAGACCTTCTCGGCAGTTCGCAAAAATGCAACGAACATTACGAAAATAAGCGGCGAACGCATAGCAATGGAACTGGAGGTTATCTTAGTCAACCCTGACCGTTCGGTCGGTGCGGCGCTACTGGACAAGAGCGGCTTAACCGAAGAAATCTTCCCCGGCTTATCGAACAAGCAGATAAAATCAGGAATAAAAACGTTGAGCAGACTGCCGAGAAAAAGCAATTTTGCCCTGACACTTGCCTGTTTTTTTGCCGACTGTTCGACAGAATTCGCACTCGACAAATGTAAGATTCTGAAACTCAGCAGAGGCCAGATGAAGCATATAAAATTCCTTTTAGCCAACAGGGGTAAGCTGCTTAACGATAAGATGTCCCTGGCCGAACTGAAAATGGTTCTTGCCGAGCCGTATTTCCGGGACCTTTACGAACTGCAGAGGGCGATTCAAAAATCCCGACAAAAAAGCATTGTGCCATTGGTAAACTTGCGCAAACGAATAAAAACCTTAAAAGGTGTCGAGCTTAAGCCGAAACCGCTTTTAGATGGTTACGACCTGATTCAATTGGGGGCCGTGCCGGGGCCGACCCTTGGCCGGCTGGCAGAAGAAATGTATATCGCCCAGTTGGAAGGAAGCCTGCAAAAAAAAGAAGAAGCAAAAAAATGGGTGCAAAAATGGTTGCAAAGATGTAAAATGACTGAAAAATAACAGGCAAATGTGTAAACCATCGGAATTTATCGAAAAAATGGGCGTTGGTGTAGCGACGCAGTCAACAGCAAAGAAATAAAGAAGAAAGGAAAATCTATGTTATCGAAAAACCTATTGGCCGCACTGTGCAGTTTAATTCTTGGTATTCTTTTTGTTACCAATGCCTTTGCAGCGGACTATTATATCAGTCCAGCCGGTAATGATTCGAACCCGGGAACCGAGGCACAGCCCTGGCAGAGCATCGCAAAAGTAAACGACGCAGACCTCGAACCGGCGGACACCGTTCTATTTGAAGGAGGCAAAACATTTACCGGCACAATCACCCTCGATAAAAATGACGCCGGCACAAGCGATAAGAAGGTCACAATAACCTCCTTCGGAATCGGGCGGGCAATTATCAACGGGGGAAACGGTAGCGCCCTGACAGCCGAAGGCACGGATTATCTTGTTGTTAAGAACATAAACTTCATCGGGTCGGGACGCAAGACCGGCAATACCGAGGGTGGTGTGATTGTATCCGATGCCAACGGCGCCGAGATTGACCACATTGCAGTCAGCGGATTTCAAAAAAGCGGCCTGAGCGCCCGTGGAGTTCACAATATCCGCATCACCAATGTATATGCCCATGATAACGGGGCTGACGGAATAGGCGTCGGCGCCTCTAAAACCGGCTGGTCACAAAACGTTTACATCGGCCATTGTGTCGCCGAGAACAATCCCGGCGACCCCACGAATCTTACCAATCACAGCGGCAGCGGTATTGTGGTCGGCGAGCTAAGCAACTGCTTAATCGAGTATTGCGAGGCAATGAACAACGGCTGGGATATGCCAAGAAGGGGCAACGGCCCGGTCGGCATCTGGACCTGGAGTGCGGACAAGGTCATTATCCAGTTCTGTATCGCCCACGATAACAAAAGCCCCGGCCATGACGGCGGCGGCTTTGACATCGACGGCGGCGTGACAAATTCCATCCTGCAATACAATCTTTCATATAACAACGAAGGCCCCGGATATTTCCTGTGTCAATATCCGACGGCGACGGCTTTCAAAAATAACATCATTCGCTACAACATCAGCCAGGACGATGGAACCAAAAATAACCGCAAAAGCGCTATTGACATCTATGGAGGTGATGTCGGTATGTCCGACTGCCAAATCTACAACAACACAATATATATCAAAAATGGCGCCCCCATCGGCTTCGGAGGTATCGAAGCTCCGGGTTTCGTTATTAGCAACAATATCTTCATCTTCGGCGGAGAGCTGATTTCAGGAGATTTCAAAACAGGGCGGTTCGAAAACAACGTTTACTGGCGTGTTGACGACCGAGACCTTCTTTTTTACGGGCACAAAACTATTGACGAATGGGCACAGGCGACCGGACAGGAAAAAATCGGCGATACCGTCGTAGGCAAATATATCGACCCCAAGTTGATAAAGCCGGGCACCGCGAACCTCACAGACCCGACGAAACTGGCCACCCTCGATGCTTATAAAATTCTGCCGGATTCGCCCTGCGTCGGCGCCGGACTGGAAATAAAGGATAACGGCGGCCGTGACTTATGGGGCACCAGGCTGCCCGAAGCAGCAAAGCTGACAATCGGCGCCTGCGAAAAACATAAATGCCCGCTTGAACAGCAAAAAAAGTAAAAACACAGCGAAATTTTGCTAAAAGAGCGGGTAAAACCATTTGTTAAATTATGCCGATGCATAAAGTATAATGCGTCCGTTTACCCTTTTAATCAGGCCGACCGGCCAAAGATTAGTCCCTTTTGCCATCGCCGCAAGGGGTTTTTTATTGACAAAACCAGTGTTTATTTATTATTATACTGTTCTATAGATGTTTTTATAAACACCGTTCTTAATAAAGCAGATAGCTTTTTGGGAGAATATTAGATGCCTAACGGAAAAACAATCATAACAATCTTAGCGGTAGGACTTTTTATAGCTTGCACCGGCTTTGCCCAAAGCATCGAGGATAACTGGAACGACTTCCTGCACTATACCACGATTGGACGGCTTGATTTGGCCGCCGGCTACGCCAAGGCAATCCTTGACGGCAATCCCGACCCGGTGGAGATGCTTAATCTGACCGAAGAAAATCCGCAGGCCTACGCAACCTTATTAAAGCTTATCGACTCCGCTCCACAGCCGGAGCTGACCGAAATGAGCAAAAAAATCCTCGCTATCATCGAGCAGGGCAGATTTATCAGGCGCACCGACCCTAAGATTATTACCGAGGAGATAAGAAGGTTAAGCGGCACCACCCGCGGTCAAATCGCCGCGGTCAAACGGCTGCAGGACGCCGGCGAGTATGCCGTCGCTTATATGCTCGATGCTTTGATGGACAATTCACGCAAGGAGGAATGGCCGAATATTATATGGGCACTTCCTCAAATCGGAAGGGACGCAATAAGACCGCTTGTCGCAGCTTTGCAGGCCGAGAATGTGTCGGTAAAGGTCGAAATAATCCAGGCGCTCGGCAAAATCGGCTATCCGCAGTCGCTTGCCTATCTAAAATACATTATTGAAAAAGATGAATCGGAAGAGCTTCGCACACTGGCCGACAGAAGTATCAGGCAAATTGACCCTGCTGTTCTGACAATTCCAGCCGCTGAGCTGTTTTACAGACTCGCGGAAAACTACTATTACCACGCCCAGTCTCTGGCGCCGGTTGAGGACGCTAATTTTGCCAACGTATGGTTCTGGGACAAGACCGAGCGAAAACTTTTTCGCGAAAAGGTTGACAAAAATTATTTTAATGAGCTTATGGCGATGCGTGAGTGCGAGTGGTCGCTGAAGGCCGACCCCGGATTCGGCCCGGCCATCGGACTGTGGCTGGCTGCCTACTTCAAGGCCGAGGCCACAGGCGCTGCTATGCCGGATTATTTTGGTCCCGGCCACGCTGATGCGATGGTTTACGCAACTACCGCAGGCGCCGAATATCTGCAGCAGGCGCTCGAACGGGCTCTTAAAGATAAGAACGCTTACGTTGCACTCGGCGTCATTGAATCGCTGGCCACCAATGCCGGTGAGAAATCATTATTTTACCGCGTCGGCCCGGCTCAGCCGCTCGTCCAGGCACTCGCCTTCGACGACAGGGCCGTAAGATACAGCGCAGCGATAGCTATAGCCGCCGCAGCGCCCAAAGAAAACTTCCCTGAAAGCAAGTTAGTCACCGAGATTTTAGCCCAGGCTCTCGGCCAAACGGGCGAACAGATAAACGACGATACGGGTATGTGGGGCGAAGAATTGGCCGACAGCTACGCCCTGCGCTCCGCTGAAGTTATGCTCGAATTGGCACGAACGCGAAACCCCGTGATTGATTTATCTGCCGCCAAAGACAGTCTTACAAATGCAACCAATGATAAGCGGCCTGAGATTCAGATGTTCGCCGGCCAGATTTTGGCACGGCTCGACGGGCCCGATGCCCAGCGCTCGATAGCCGCAATGGCGCTTGCTGAAACAAATCCGCTTGAAATTCGACTGGCTGCCTTTGCTTCGCTGGATATCTCGGCGAAGCTGCACGCCAATCTGCTCGATGACGAAAAGATAGACGCTATTTATTCGCTGGTTAGCTCGAAGGAAATCGACCCGCAACTGCGCAGCGCTGCCGCTTCTGCTTATGGCGCCCTTAATTTGCCCAGCCAGAAAGTGAAAGACCTTATCCTCGACCAGGCAAAAAGCTAAAGGTAAAGAGAAAACCCGCTCAGCTTTAATCAGACTCAAATATCATTAAGGTCATTCGCGTGTAGGGGGACAAGGCGTTTTTTGACGCCGGTTTTTTCTTCAGCGGGCTTAGGCAACCCGGCCGGCTTAGGTGGTTCGGCTGGTTTGGCCGGCACGACTGGTTTTGCGGTTTTAGCCTTCGCCGCTTCCTCGATGTTTTTTAGCAACTGGCTGACCGCCTGTTCTGTAGGGTGCTCGGTCTTCTGCTCGGACACTACCATATTAACCAAATCACACCACCAGTAAAGATATGGTGCGTTAGACTGCTCGAACTGCCGACCGCCGAAACCAATTCCCTTCATCACGTAGTATTGAGAAACCGGTGTGATGCAGATTATCAGTGTGACAAAACTCCAGACAAGAAACCCGGCTAAAAAGCCCGAACAAGCGGCGCCGAGGGTATCGAATACCCTCGGAAACGTAATAGTAAATTGGCCGGTGAGAAATGTGTACGATATGCTGTGTAAAATCAAAAAGGTCGCTATCGCAGTTCCGAACATACTCAGAGCATCGCCGCACGGCGCATCGCCGATTGCAGGGACATTTACTAAAATCGGGCGAAGGTACACAGCCAAATACACCGAGATTGCGATATTAAATAACATTACCATCGCTTCATAGAAGCCTGTTTTGACGACTAAGTATGCAAAAATAACTCCGGTTAATATGCCTGTCCAAAATATCATTGAATGTTATCCTACCACTCTTTTCAGCTCTTCAAGACTCGTTATTCCGGACACAACCTTGCTCAGGCCCTGTTTCTGCAGATTTGACCGACCTTTTTGGTCGCCTTCTTTTTTCAAATGATCTATCGACATGTCGCCGCCGGCGATACCGGCCTTCAATTGCTGGTCGAGGGTCAGAATATCGAATATTCCCAACCTGCCGCGATAGCCGGTTCCGTGACATTGCTCACATCCCACGGCCTGAAAGATACCCTTGTAGTCTATCCCTTTTTTGGTCAGGTCGTGGATTTGGCTTTTACTGAACTCGGCGGGTTTTTTACAGTCCTTGCAGAGTCTGCGGACCAGTCGCTGAGAGATAAGAACGTCCAGTCCCGACGACAGCAGCAAAGACGACACCCCCAGATCGAGCAGCCGCACCAGCGCCGCTGCATTACTGCTGGTGTGTATTGTCGCCAGGACAAGATGGCCGGTCTGCGATGCTCGAAGCGCAATCGCCGCAGTCTCCTCATCGCGAATCTCCCCCACGCATATTACATCGGGGTCCTGCCTTAAAATGCTCCGCAGCGATTTTGCAAAGGTAATATCGGCCTTGGGATTAACTTCAATCTGACTGGCATTAGGCAGCACACATTCAATCGGGTCTTCGACCGTGATAACATTGCGGGTAAACAAGTCTATCTCTTCCAGCACCGCATACATAGTTGTGGTTTTGCCGCTGCCGGTAGGACCGCAGATAAGCACCATTCCTGACGGCCTGGCAACAGCGTCATGGATAATCACACGCTGCTTGCTCGTCATCCCGATATTGGTTAACGTAAACATATCGGCACTTTGTCGCAACACCCTTATCGATAATTTTTCGCCGTTGACGGCGCCGGCGCTTGCGACACGGAAAGACACCGTCCCATCTGCGGTCTTGGCTAAAAAAGCGCCGTCCTGCGGTCTTCTTCTCTCGGCAATGTCCATATTGGCAACGGCCTTGATACTGTTTATAACAGCCAGGCACTCCCTGGTCTCGATTCGGTTAACCTCTCTCAAAACGCCGTCCACTCGAAACCTGACCGTGTAGGCCTGCTCGTCCGTTGGGTCGATGAGAATATCGCTGGCCTGCTCCTCAAGGGCATCTGCGACGATTTGTTCGGTTAACTTAAGAACATGACTATCTTTGTGCTTGCCTTTTCCGTGACCGTATATATCGGTAATACTCCTTCCCGATGAATCAACCAGTTGTATGGCCGATTTGTCTTTCGAACCGAGACCTGAGCTTATATGCTCTATCTTTTCCCTTATTACCGCAAAAACGCCCCGGCTGCTTTCCAGTGACTTTTTTCTCACATCTATTATCTGCAGCACAAATAACAGTAAAGGCCCCGTAAAAAGCGCAGCAATCTTGACCACCGATTTGTAATTCTTCGGCACTAACGGGCTGAACTGGGCCCGCTGCGCAAAATAAAAGCAAACATACACCCATACTATAAGGCCAATGAGTCTGGCAGGGTCAAAAGGCAGGGATACCGAGGACGAGGTGGCACCCAAAATGGCACCCGCATTTAGATACTGAACCTGGAAACATCCTGCAAAAGCTAACATTCCCATACCATTACTCAAACAGCAAGACCTCAAATCCAGGCAATACTATACCCTTAATTGCATCGGCAGGGCTGAAGAATTTCCTCAAAAATTCAAAAACCTCTATGACCTCGCAATAAGCCAATAGATTATTTTGCCGCGAAAAAGACTGTTTTGCTACAATCTTTTTTAATTTTTCCCCGTAATCCCGGGCAGTTTCATCAATTTCAAGTAAGCCCGCAGAGCACAATGTGATAAATAATGCTCAGACAACATCATCAGGCATCTCGAAATTATCCGCCTTTAAGCCCTCTGCATCATCCAGTTCTATGGCGCTGCCAAATTCATCATCACCTGCGGCAGAGCCGGCAGTATCTTCTGCCGGCAAATCCTCCCGGGACGGCTTTACTTCAGCCGACTGATGTTGACTGGCGGGCGCCGGCTGACCATCAACCTGAAACATAAATGCCAAAGGCCCTATCCCGATAGAATCGCCCGCTTGAATTACATCCTCTTTCACACGCTTGCCGTTAAGGTATGTCCCGTTGCGGGAGCCGAGGTCGCGAATCATCCACACACCCTGATTAAGGTTTAACTGGCAGTGTTTTCTGGAAATAGATGTAAGAGGAATGCGCAAATCGCAGCTTCGCCGCCGGCCAATCATTGTGACGCTGCTCGGCAAAGGAATGACCCTGTGTGTGCCGTTCTTTTTGTAAAAAACCAAATTTACGTTCACACTTTCTTCCTCTCTATCAGTTCAAAACTTCGCAGGGGCCTTTGTTATTATAACATAAATAACAACCGCAACAAGAGATAAATGAAATCAATTTTGTGATATGCCGGAAAACAAAAAAATAAATCAGACGATAAATAACACCGGCAAAAATTTCCACCCGGTATGCCTCGACATAACTATCTGTCAAAGCCATACTTATAGAAGGTATATCCCCTGCCTAACAGCGGTTGACCTCCGGCTTGCTGTATCATATCTGAAATGGCGGCGATTCTTATGGCTTGTTTTCGGTGAAGCCGCACTTGACAATTTCAATCGAACGATTTATATTCGCAGTGAAAGCTCATTTTGTGTTAAGCTGCGAAATGGCATGCGAACCGAATACAAAGGATTGACAATATCGGATAAACTATGGCAAAAATAAAATTGCCCGACGGCGCCGCTGTGGAAGTCGCGGACGGCACCACAGCCAGGCAGATAGCAGAACAAATTGGGCCGGCACTCGCAAAAGCAGCCGTAGCAGCAAAAATAAACGGACAGCTCACAGATTTATCCACACCCATCACCGCAGATTCAGCAGTTCGGATTATCACCCTCAAAGATACAGAAGGCCTTGAAATTATGCGGCATAGCTGTGCCCATATAATGGCAGAGGCCATAAGCAGCATTTGGCCGAATGCAAAGCTCGTTTACGGCCCAGTCGTCGAAGACGGCTTCTATTATGATATTGACCTCGATGTGCCTATCCGACCGGACGATTTTGAATCCATCGAACAAAAAATGCGCGAAATAACCAAATCCGACAAACCCTTCATTCGAAAAGAAATGACTAAAACCCAGGCCCTTGCGAAATTAGCCGCTGATAAATACAAGACCGACAATATCAATCGCGCTGAAAGCAGCGTTATTAGTTTTTATTCGCACGGAGACGGGTTTGAGGATTTGTGTCGCGGCCCGCACGTCCCCACCACGGGCAGGGTTGGAAACTTCAAGATTATGTCGGTAGCCGGCGCCTATTGGCACGGCGACCCCACCCAAAAAATGCTCCAGCGAGTTTACGGCACCGCCTGGCCGACCAAAAAAGAGCTCGACAACTACCTCTACCGCCTCGAAGAAGCAAAAAAACGCGACCACAGGGTCCTGGGTAAGCAATTGGATTTATTCAGTCTCAATGAAGCAGGGCCCGGCTTTGCTTTTATGCACCCAAAGGGAATGATTATCTGGAACGCCATAGTTGACTACTGGCACAGCGTTCACAATAGGTACGGTTATCAGGAAATCAAAACTCCCATCATCTTAAACGAACAGCTCTGGCACAGAAGCGGCCATTGGGACAACTACAAAGAGAATATGTACTTCACTAATTTCGACGGAACCAACTATGCCATAAAGCCGATGAATTGCCCGGGCCTTTGCCTGGTTTACAAAACCAGGCAACATTCGTATCGTGAATTTCCTATGCGAATCGCCGAGCTCGGACTGGTGCATAGACACGAGGCAAGCGGCGTTATGCATGGACTGTTCAGGGTAAGGCAGTTTACGCAGGATGATGCGCATATCTTCTGTGTCCCCGAACAGATAGAATCTGAAATAATCGGTGTTATCGACCTGACCTTCGAGATATATCGCTCTTTTGGGTTTGAGGATTTCCACATCGAACTTTCCACAAAACCCCAAAAGCACATCGGCTCGGACGAAATCTGGGACATCTCCACGAACGCTCTCAAAAACGCACTCGGGCACAAAAAAATCGAATATAAAATTAACGAAGGCGACGGGGCTTTCTACGGCCCAAAGATTGATTTTCATATAAAGGACTGTCTCGAAAGGTCCTGGCAGCTCGGAACAATCCAGTTGGATTTTTCTATGCCGCAGCGATTCGAATTACTTTACACCGACAAAGACAATACCGAAAAAACTCCTGTTATGATTCACCGGGCAGTCCTCGGTTCTCTCGAACGCTTCATCGGCATCCTTATAGAACACTTCGCCGGCAATATGCCCCTCTGGCTTGCGCCTGAACAGGCAAGAATCCTGCCCATAAGCGAAAAAACCAACGACTACGCCCGCGCAGTCCACAAAAATCTTCAGGAAGCTTATCTGCGATGCACTTATGACTTGTCCAACGAGAAAATAAATGCTAAAATCGCCAAAGCTCACGGCGAAAAATTGCCTTATATGCTCGTAGTTGGTCCGAAAGAAGCAGCGGAAAACACCGTCAATGCGAGAATCCGCGGCGAAAAAGAAAGCAAAATGCTAAAAATTGAAGATTTTATAAGAGCCGCAAAAAAGAAAATTGCCGATAAATATATAGATTTGACGCTGGAAAGTTAATGATTGTTGGTTTATCGAAGAACCATACTTTTTAGAAAGGTAAGGTGATATACAATCAGCAAACCAGAATTAAGGATAAACAGAGAAATTCGGGTCAGGACAGTTCGGCTGATAGATGAAGAAAACAATCAGGTCGGGGTGGTAGATACACGCGAGGCGCTCGACAGGGCAAATGAAGCCGGGCTGGACCTTGTCGAAGTCGCACCGACAAGCGTCCCGCCGGTCTGTCGAATAATGGATTATGGCAAGTGGCTGTATCGCCAGAAACGCAAAATTCGCGATTCGCATAAAAAACATCAGGTTCATCATACGACCCTGAAAGAAATTCGGCTTCGACCCGAAACCGACAAACACGACCTTGATATCAAAGTCAATCGCGCACGTGAATTCCTGCAGAAGGGACACAAAGTGCAATTCACGGTATTCTTCCGCGGACGACAACTCCTGCACAAAGAACATGGTTATACGATACTCGACGATATTACGCAGTCTCTGCAGGATTTAGCGAAAGTCGAATCCCCGGGCAAAATGATGGGAAAGCGTATGGCGTTATTACTGGCGCCAAAGTAGGGCGGCAAAATACTGAAAATACGCTGTAATTCGCAAAATAACCGCAACCCGGCCCGGAAAGCTATAAACCGGTTTTGCCTTTTTTTTAGGAATTTTTGTTCTATAGTATTGACCTGAAGGCCCAAATGATATAAACTTTCCCGTTTATATATTTAGCGGGCCGGCTTTAAGGGCCATATTGGCGCTTTTATAGTCTGCTGATAAAATCGGAACCTTCTCGATTGCAAAGGAACAGAATAAATGCCAAAACAAAAAACTCATAAAGGTTTGACCAAAAGGCTCAAAGTCACTGCCAAAGGCAGGATTAAACGAAGGCACGCCTGCGGCAGTCACCTTATGAGTGAGAAAAACGCTAAACGCAGAAGGCGGATAAGAAGCTCTGCTATCATAACCGGTCCCTGGGCCAAAATAATCAAATCGAAGATTGGAAGTAAAAGGTAAATACCGAACTCAAAATAAGTAACCGCGTAGGCTTGCTTCTCGGCTACAAATCAGCTGCCGCCAGTAAGCCATAGAAAATAGTCAAATATTCTACAAGGAAAGCTGATATGCCAAGAGCCAGAAAGGGCGCCGCAAGACGCCGCCTCAAAAAACGTGTCCTCAAAGCAGTTAAGGGACATCGTGGTGCCCCGGGGCACCTGTACCGCGCAGCGAAGGAAACCGCCAGGCGGGCTGCGGTCTATGCACGCATCGGCCGAAAACGCCGGAAAAGAGATTTCCGAGGTCTGTGGATTATACGCCTCAGCGCTGCCTGCAGGCAGAGGGGATTAAGGTACAGCCAGTTTATAAACGGCTGTAAAAAAGCCGACATTCAGCTTAATCGTAAAATGCTGAGCGAAATCGCCATATCCGACCCGGCCGCTTTCGATGCCATCATTGAGACCGCCAAAAAGGCTCTGGGCATCTAACGCCCCGGGTTTCAAGCTAACCGAAAACTGAAAGCTGACGACAGAGATGCTTGAGCAATTTGAAAAAATCGGCAAAGATGCCCTTGCGGCCTTAAAGGAAATCTCCGACCTGCCAGCGATGGAAAGCTTCCGCATAAAATACCTCGGCAGAAAAGGCCTCATCACTCAAATGCTGAGCCGTATCAGCAGCTTCCCTCCCGACCAGAAACCTGCGGCGGGGCAGCTTGCCAACAAAGCAAAAAAAGAAGTCACCGAAGCGTTCGAGCGGCTGAAAAACGCACTGCTGTCACAGCAGGAAAAATCAAAAGAGTTTATAGATGTCACTTTGCCCGGCATCCCTGTCAACATCGGCAAAACTCATATCATCACGCAAACCATAAACGAATTGCTGGAAATATTCGGACGAATGGGTTTCACCGTCGCTTACGGTCCTGAAGTCGAAGACGAGTGGCATAACTTTGTCGCTCTGAACATCGGAGTCGAACACCCCGCAAGAGACCCTTCCGACAACTTCTATATCGATGACAGGACGCTTTTGCGAAGCCAGACCTCGACAATTCAAATCCGCGTTATGGAGCGCTGCAAACCGCCCATTCGGGTCGTCGCACCGGGCAGGGTCTATCGCCCCGACACCGTTGATGCAACTCATATGTATATGTTTCATCAGCTTGAGGCGCTGGTTGTTGACGAGGATGTAACGATGGCGGATATGAAGACTACAATCGACCAGTTTATCCGCGTTTTTTTCGGCGCCGATACCAAATGGCGGTTTCGACCAAGCTTCTTCCCTTTTACCGAGCCCAGCGCCGAAGTTGACCTGCTCTGGGTCGATAAAAAAGGCAGCGAAAGCTGGATAGAAATGGGCGGTTGCGGTATGGTTGACCCGAATGTCTTTGACGCCGTCGGTATAGACAGCGAGAAATACACCGGCTGGGCCTTCGGCTTCGGCATAGAACGCCTTGCAATGAGAAAATACGGAATTACGGATATCCGCTTGTTTTTTGAAAATGACCTGCGCTTTTTAAGGCAGTTCTGAGTATAATAGCAAATTAGTACCGCCAAAACCTGTTTCTGGAAAGGGATAGCTGTGACTCTTAAAGGCATTGTGCTTGCAGGCGGCACCGGCTCGCGTCTGAGGCCGCTTACTAAAGTCACCAACAAACATCTGCTGCCTGTCGGGCAAAAACCGATGATTTATTATCCGATTGAAAAACTCGTTTCAATCGGCATTAAGCAGATATTGATTGTGACCGGCGTCGAATATATGGGCGACGTGGTTGGGCTGCTCGGCTCCGGCAGAGATTTCGGCTGCCAATTCACCTACCGTGTTCAGGATGAAGCGGGCGGTATCGCACAGGCGCTCGGCCTGGCTGAAAATTTCGGCCAGGAACATCCCCTCGCCGTCATCCTCGGAGACAACATCTTTCAGGCGAATCTTAAAACTTATGCCGATAAATTCCTCGCACAAAAAACCGGCGCAAGGGTGCTGCTTAAACAGGTCCCAGACCCGCATCGCTTCGGCGTCGCCGAAATATCCGGCGGCAGGGTCATCGGCATCGAAGAAAAACCGAAAAAACCGAAGTCGGATTATGTCATAACCGGCATATATTTTTACGACACCTCCGTATTCGAAATCATACGAACGCTGAAGCCCTCGGGTCGCGACGAGCTTGAAATCTCCGACGTCAATAACGGTTATATCGCAAAAAGCCGGCTTCAGTATGATATTCTCGACGGCTGGTGGACGGATGCCGGCACTTTTGAATCGCTTAAAAAAGCCAATGAGCTGGTTATAAAGGAGCCGCCTCAATGACAAAAAAAACCGCAATCCTGAAAACTGTTCTTTCGGACGATGGATTAATCGTTCGCAGTTCCGCTGCCTTAATCAACGGCGTAGCGGTCCGTCGTGCGAAAGTCCTGCCCGATGAACGCGGCCGCCTCGGCGAGATATTCAGAGCCGACGACCCCTGGTTTGAAAAGTTCGGCCAGGTATATTTTACCACAACTTATCCCGGCGTGGTAAAAGCCTGGCACTATCATAAAAAGCAGACAGACCATTTCTACGTCATCAGTGGAATGGTAAAAATCGCCCTGTGCGACCAGCGAAAAGACTCACCTACTAATGGAGTTGTAAACGAACTTTACCTCGGTGAGCATTGCCCGGGCCTGTTGAGAATACCGCCCGGCGTCCTCCACGGCTGGATGTGTGTCAGCCGGACCGAAGCCTGCATAATCAACGTGGTCTCTGAAATGTACAACTACGAAGAACCCGATGAATTCCGCACCGACCCGCACGAAAATAACATTCCCTACGACTGGACCCGCAAAGATGGCTGAGGATAAAATCGCTATCCTTGGCGGAAAAGGTATGCTCGGAACAGACCTCGCTCGCTGGTGCGCCGAGCAGCGAATCGCCTTTGAAGTTTTTGACCTGCCCGATTTCGATATCACCAATAAGCGGCAACTCAGGCAAGTCATCGAAAATAGTTCCCTCATTGTCAATTGTGCGGCTTATACCAATGTTGACAAGGCCGAAAGCGAAGCCAACATAGCATACAAAATCAACGCCGAGGCGGTCGGGCAACTGGGGACTCTCGCAAAAAAGGCTGATAAATGGCTCCTGCACATCAGCACTGACTTTGTCTTTGACGGCAAATCCGACAGACCCTACGTCGAGACCGACACTCCAAATCCAATAAGCACTTATGGTGCGAGCAAGTTCGCCGGCGAGCAGCTTTTGGTTGAAAGCCGCTGCCGACACTGTATAATCCGTGTGGAATGGACGTACGGCGAAGCCGGCCAAAATTTCGTGACAAAGCTGATTCAGCGGGCAAAAACTAACAAAACCCTCAGCGTTGTTGACGACCAGACGGGTTCGCCGACAGCCACGACCGAAGTGGCTAAAGTGATTTGTAAGCTGCTGCCGAAAAGACCGCAGGGCTTGTTTCATTTTGCAAGCCGGGGCTATGTAAGCCGCTACGATATGGCAAAATTAATTTTTGATTATCTTAAATTGGATGTCGATTTGAAACGCTGCAAAACCGGCGACTTCCCGACGCCGGCTAAAAGACCGTTAAACAGCCGATTCGATTGCAGCAAAATTATGGCCCTGCTTGACGAACCTGTCAGGCACTGGCAGCAGCCTTTAGAGGAGTTCCTGAGAAAATTATGAGAAGATTACTAATTACCGGCGGCGCAGGATTTATTGGAAGCAACTTTGTTCGTATGGCGCTTTCGGAGCATCCCGACTGCTTTATCGTCAACCTCGACAAGCTTACTTACGCCGGCAACCTCCGGAACCTTGCCGACCTTGAAAACAATCCCAGCCACAAATTTGTCAAAGGCGATATCTGTGACGGCACTCTCGTGGAAAAAATTATTGATGAGAATAAAATAGATGCCATTGTCAATTTTGCGGCAGAAAGCCATGTTGACCGCTCGATTGCCGAGCCAAAGGTCTTTATCGAAACCAACGTTATCGGCACGCTGACCCTGCTTGAGGCGGCACGCGACAAAAAATTAGAACGCTTCGTTCAAATATCAACCGACGAAGTATATGGCGCCCTCGGCCCAAAGGGCAAATTCACAGAGCAGACACCATTGAGTCCTAATTCTCCGTATTCAGCCAGCAAAGCCGCCGCCGACCTCCTTGTAAAGGCATTCGGCCACACCTGGGGCGTAAAATACAATATATGCCGGTCCTCGAATAACTACGGCCAATATCAGTTCCCTGAAAAATTAATACCGCTTATGCTCAATAACGCCCTGAACAACAAAGACCTGCCTGTTTACGGCGACGGCTTATACATCCGCGACTGGCTCTATGTCTATGACAACTGCTCCGCATTATGGAAGGTCCTGACCGAGGCGCCGCCGGGCGAAATCTATAACATCGGCGGCTGTAACGAAAAAACAAATCTGGAAGTCATAAAGTTAATCCTGAACCGTCTCGGAAAACCGGATTCCCTTATCAAACACGTCACGGACAGGCCCGGCCACGATAGACGATATGCCATCGACGCAAGCAAAATCATAAATCAGTTGAAATGGCGCCCATCCGTCAGTTTTGAAGAAGGTATCAACAAAACCATAGACTGGTACCTCCAGAATAAAAAATGGCTCTCTAATGTAGTCTCAGGGGACTACCAAAAATACTACGAGTCGATGTATGGCAATCGCTAAACGGCTATGAATGACCTTATCAGGGGCAAAGCGACAATATGCGTGGTAAATTACAAGACGCCGGATTTCACCCGGCTTTGTCTGCGCAGCATCCGCAAATTCACTAACTATCCTTACGAGGTCATCGTCGTTGACAACAACTCGCAGGACCAGTCTCTGAGATACTTGAAATCCCTAAAATGGATTCGTTTAATCGAGCGCAGCGGCGGGCCGGGCGAACCCGGCGGCGGTTACGCTCACGCCGCCGCTCTTGACCTCGGCCTGCAGTTGTGCAATACGGAATTCTTCATCTCCCTTCACTCGGATGCCTTCGTCATAAAAGACAACTGGCTCACCGACCTAATCGGTCATTTCGACGATGATAAAAACATCGCCTGTGTCGGCTCCGGCAAAATCGAGCTGACGCCGAACTGGCAGGCACTTCTCAAAAAAGCAACTGACTTTCGAACCTTCAAACGCAAGCTGCTCCGAGAACCTGACCCAATCGGTAAACACCGTTATTACAATCGCACGATATGCTGTATTTACCGGACGGACATTCTGAAACGTGAAAACCTGTCGTTTGGTATGGACCAAGACATAGGATTAACAGGCGGCAAAAAACTCTATTTTGAGCTGGTTGACCGCGGCTACAAAACCGTTGAGCTGCCACCTTCGATAATGAGCCAATATATCATACATCTCGCCCACGCAACTCAGGCAATCAACCCACAGGAATTTAATCTGCGTAAAAGAACAATAGAAAAATGCAATCGAATAGTCAATAAGGTTATGTCATCCCCCATATTTCAGAGTATACTAGCCGATGATTCATTGGACTCCTGAAAATCAATGGCCAAAATGACCATAGAAAACCAAATTACACATCGCTCTAACCAAATCAAACCAAAGGCAAGAAAAAACATTCACAACGTTGTACTTGAAGGGAGGTTTTTGAAAATGAAAAAACTAAATCTCGGCTGTGGACTGGATATAAAATCGGGCTTGGTGAATCTGGATTCCGCCAGTTTATTATTGTTGTTGAATTGATAAAATAATATTTGTAGTGGCAGTTTCTGAGGTTTTGGTAGTGGGTAGAGCAAAGCGGATATTTGTGATAGCGGATTTCAAAGACGAAAAGACCTGGTCTATTTGTGTGGAGGACCGGCGATTCGTCAAGGGCCTTGTTCGTATTGGCTGTGATGTTCAGCGATTCAGCTACCGGAATATAATGTTGCAGTCCAGCCCTTTTCCAAGCAAACGAATAGCACGTCTGTTCGGTAGACCAAAGACTGATGAAGCTTTGATTAAACAAGTCAAGTATTATTATCCTGATGTGGTTTTGGCTTTTAGTATGAAGAACTTTGACGCTGAGACGGTGTCCGCTATGCGAGCTGCTGCACCAAACGCTGTGTTTGTGGGAAGAGATGGAGACCCTTTTCCGGAAAATTTCCCAGCGAGAATTGAGACGGGAAAGAAGATGGATATTGTAATAATGCCAAGTGCCGGCAGATTTCTCAAGACCTACAAGGACGCAGGAGTGCCTTGTTGTGCATTCATTCCTTTTACATGCGACCCGGATATCCAGTACAAATATGAAATTGAGGATAAGTGGCAAACCGATATTGTTTTCACAGGAACAGCCGAACATACAAGACTCCAGCGTAATGATGACAGATACAATATCGTCAAAAGGTTATTCCAGATGCCAAATGCTTCTGTTTATGGTGCTTTTGGACGGCCTAAAACAGAAGGTCTCGATTCATTTTATGCATTGAGCGGAGCAAAAATCGGGCTGAGTATTAACATCGCAAACGATATCCGGCTTTATCATTCAGACAGATTTATAAACATACCGGCATGCGGGACGTTCATGCTGGCAAAAAAGGCACCGGGTTACGAGCTTATGTTCGAAGATGAAGTTTGTGTCAGATATTTTAGTGCCGTTGACGAATTTTTTGAACTAGCAGATTGGTATCTTAAACACGAGCAAGAACGGGAGAAAATTGCAAAAGCAGGGATGCAAAAGGCACATGCCGAGTTTAATTGCATAAAGATTGCTCAATATGTGCTTGACCTGGTTGAAACCGGGACCTACAATGCTCCCTGGGCTGAAATCTTATAAATTAAAGACCAGATACAGCAAAGGAATAAACTTTATGCCTACAGTCAGTATTTGCATACCTACTTATAATCGCAGGGAATATCTGCGGGAAAGCCTCGATAGTGTTATGGCCCAAACTTATAAAGATTTTGAAGTGGTCATAGTTGATGACGGCTCGACAGATGACACGTCAGATATGATAAAAAAAACTGGCTATGATGTTCGATATTTCTGGCAGGAAAACCGGGGCGAAGCCGCCACTTGCAACAAGCTTATAAAACTTGCAAATGCAAAATACGTATCTTTTGTACATTCGGATGACTTATTAGTTCCAGATGCCATCGAACGTATGGTCAACGCTGTGAATAGCGAGCCGGAAAACATAGTTGTTTATGGTTCTTATATAAGAATAGACGAGCAAGGGAATTACTGCGGAAGGTGCAAGAGAAGGTTATTTAGCGGTTACATTACGCAACACTTGTTTGAGGATCACATTGTCCACGCCTGCGGTTCAATGTTCCCTAAAAAGGTGCTAGAAGAAGTCGGGGGGTTTGATACCTCATTAAGGGCTTGCTACGATTACAAATTGGAGCTTCAATTATCTTTGAAATACCGTTTCATTGCCCTAACTGAGCCAACTTTTAAGCGACGTCGCCATTCAAGTAATACCTCCCAGAATTCATTCGCTAATCGTAAGACCGAGCTGGATGTGCTAACTGAATTCTATTATAATGGGGGGGGTAAAGAGGTAATCCCGAAGCGTATCGCAATAAGAAGGCTTAGCAAGGAAAGCTATAGAGCGGGCCGTTGGGCAATCAAAGAGGGATTATTTGATCAGGCCTGCCGGCTGCTTGGTAAATCTTTCAAATTACACCCGAATCCTAAATCGCTGATACACTGGACAAGAGCTACGATAAATAAGTGTCTAGTTTCATTCTGAATTTGTAGACAGTTGGTAACGCTTAAAAGATACGTGAAAAACGCAATCTTACATGTTTAGCTTTTCACACGCTTTCATTGCTGCAGATATTGTCTGTGCCATATCTATATAGGCGTACCCAGCCAGGCGCCCTCCGATTATAAGCCACTTTTGTTTTTCAGCTTCTTGCCTATATCGACTATAAAGACTGTTATTTCTTTCGTCGTTTATTGGGTAATAGGGAATTTTGCTCCTGTCACAATTGTCAGGGTATTCCCATGTTACAACTGTTTCTTCACAGTTCTGGAACTCAAAATGCTTATGTTCGACTATTCGCGTATAAGGCACATTTCCTTCAGTATAATTGATTACAGCGTTACCCTGATAATCACCGTCAAAAATTTTGGTTTCAAACGTTAGGCCCCTGTATTCTAATTCGCCAAATTTGTAATCGAAATACTCGTCTATTTTCCCGGTGTAAACAACTGTTTTGGCAACGGAATCCCAGTAACTTCGGCCCTCAAAATAGTCTGTATTTAGCTTGACTTCGATTCCTTCCAGTATTCGCTCAAACATCTTTGTATAACCGCCGATTGGGATGCCCTGGTATTTTTCATTGTAGTAACTGTCGTTAAAATCAATCCTGATGGGCACCTTTTTAACGATGCTAACCGGCAGGTCTTTAGGGTCTTTCCCCCATTGTTTTTTGGTATAGCCCTTAATAAATATTTCATATATCTCTTCGCCTACCTGCGAAAGTATCCATTCCTCTAAATTTTTCGGATTATCAATCGCAACAGCGACCTCTTTTAATTTTTGTTGTGCTTCTGCTGGCGTTTTTACACCCCACAATTGATATAGTGTCATCAAATTGATAGGAAATGAGTAAATCTTGTCTTTGTATCTTACCTTTGGCTTATTTACGAAGTGATTAAATTTGGCAAATCGATTGACATACGTCCAGGCATCCTCATTGCTTGTATGAAATATATGCGGGCCGTATTTATGAACGTTTATACCCTCGATATTTTCTGTGTAGCAGTTACCACCGATGTGTTCTCTTTTTTCGATAACCAAGATCTTTTTGCCGCGTTCAGCCATCTGCTGGGCAAACGTTGACCCAAACATACCACTGCCAACAATTAAAAAATCGTAGCGTGACATAACTGCCTAATCCAAATCTATAAAACGCTCCAAATCTTTCGCTCGCCTTGCCTTATATGTCCAAGTCCATTTATGTACTTTCATTGCATCGAGGTCCGTTAGAACGGGCCCGTCTTTCGTAACCAGAATATTGGAACGTTTCAAATCACTGTGGGTGATTTTATGCTCACCCAGACGGGTTAGTAGTTTACTCATCTGCTCTGCTACCCTCGACCTTTGCTGCTCTGTCACATTATCATCCCGCAGAAAATTATGAAGGTTCTGCCCATCAACGTATTCGGTCACAAGATATGATTTCCATACGAGTTTGCCTCTTCGCCGCTCGATATAAGCAAGAGGCCTCGGCGTAGCTATGTTCAGCATAACGAGCCGATGACCGTTCAGCCAGCCCCTGCAGGCACGCGACTTCTTTATCGTATGACGAAGCGAATGAATAATCCCCTTGTGATTATACCGTTTTACAACCACGTCTTTGTTGTTCCACCTGATGCGGGACACATACGACGTTCTGCCGTCTTTAAGAATTTGACCTTCCTTCATTAACCGGTCTATTTGTTCTATAAAACCGAGCGGCTCGGCCCCTCTACAAAAATCTTTATCAAATACGGCAAGGTATCCGTCAGCCTTGACCCGAATATACCTTTTGCTTGTTCGCAGACACTTTTTCAGCCCCTTTCTTATCGCTTCTTTTCTGCGCACGGGTATCTGTTTCCGCAATAACCTCTCATCTTCTTTGTCAAATCGCCAGTTGCGGACCTTAAAATACCCTTCGCAAAGTCTTGTTATAGACCCCGTGTCATCGACAGCCAGACAGGATACCGGCAGGGCTAATTCGGAAATACTTTTTCTTCTCCCTATCGGGCGGGAAAAAAATCGCATCTGCCCGGCATCGAGCGCAAAAATCTTGTCCCTTTGCAGCAAAAAATTCCCAAGATGTAAATCCTTCTGTAAAACCCCCTTGTCGTGCTGCCTCGCCAGCTCGCGACAAACCAGGACCAACACATCAAGCTTCGCTCTTTTATCTGCCGCATTGCTGAAAACCTCAAGTGCCGTCAAAGAACCTTCAATTTTTTCCGTCACTAACGCTAAGCGGCCGTCTTCGGTCCGACCGGCAAACAACGGCTCAGGCAGACTCAATCCCCGCTCCTGCAGCAGTTTCAGACCCCGCCACTCTCTTTTAAGATGGCGATTCGCCAAGATTTTGTGTGAAAATATTTTTACAATTACTTTCCTGTTATCCCACAGGCCGGCATACACCTCCCGTCTGCCGGGGATGCTCCGCAGCAGTTCTGTGCACATCAAAGTTTCTTTTCGCTTCTCAGGCAGGAGGAGTTTGATTGTCAACTGGAATAGCAGTTTGCTCATTTACGGTTTAACGCCCAAGCACAGCGATACCAAGTTCATCGGCAAGTTTTATCGTCTCAGGTTTGTCGATAATTATCGTCTTGTCCGCTTCTACAACCAGGCACCTCGCCCCGTTCTCGGCCAAGTCCCTGATAGTATCAGGCCCGACGCACGGAACATCGAACCGCATATCCTGGCTCGGCTTCGAGGTCTTGATTAGCGTCCAGCCGCCCGATTTACAGAACCGGCCCGCTCGCTTTATCATTTCCGCTGTCCCTTCTATCGCCTCGACCGCAATTACTTCTTTTTCCTTCACTGCAATCGCCTGGCCTATATCCACTTCCCCGAGTTTTTTGACTATCTGCCAGCCGAATTCAATATCGCCTTTAGCTTGCGCGCTCGGCTGATGCCCCGTCATCACGCCCTTTGTTGCTATATGCTCCTTACAGTACATCGTCGAATTCTCCAGCACTATTCCGCTGCTGGCCAGTTCATCCGCCAGGGCGTTTAAGAGTCTGTCATTTTGTTTCTCTGTCTTGCGCAGCCGCCAGTAATATATCCGCAGTGCACGCCAGTCCGGCAGATACCGCAGTATCCGCCACGGCGTAAAGAGCTGCCACTTTGCAATCCGGCCCACAAGCACCGCTCTTGTCACGCCCTGTCTTCGTAATTTCCGTATCCAACCGCCCGGCCGGGCAACCGCAGCCATAGAAAAAACATCGACTTCGCCGGCCAGACCCGGCTCCGCATTATCTGCCAGGCCGACACAAACCACCTTCAATCCCGCCCGCCTGGCGCCGGCGGCAACAAGGAACGGCAATCTGCCGCCTCCTGCAATCAGGCCGACAACACCCGCGCCGTTCATTCTATACGGTGCTCCCTTAAAAAAGTAAATTTTCTCTTACTGCCTCTGATTAAACAATATGACCGCCCGACAAGCTCGGATAACTACGGTTCAGCCGGCTTTTCAATGTCCGTTTCGATAGATGAGGCAATCTGCCTGACCTGATTTTGAATGTCCCTGATATTTTGCCGCATCTCGGGCAGGTATTGTATCGTTCCGTATGCACGCCTGCCTTGATTTGCTTCTATAGCCGGCGCTCCAAGCACCACCTTGCCGTCCGGAATGTCGTTGATAACGCCCGCCTGGGCGCCTATTGTCACATTGTTCCCGATATTGATATGTCCTACGATGCCTGCCTGCCCTCCAACCACGCAATGATGTCCGAGGGTTGTCGAGCCGGCAACCCCCACCTGTGCCACAAGCAGGCAGTGTGCGCCGATTTTTGCCCCGTGTCCTATCGCAACCATATCTCCGAGCTTGCTGCCCTGGCCTATAATTGTATCGCCGAGTGTGCCTCGTTCGATTCCGCAGCATGCGCCTATTTCCACGTCGTCTTCTATTACCACAGCGCCAATCTGCGGTATCTTGTGGTGAACCCCTTTATAGCTGGCATAGCCGAACCCATCCTCGCCTATCGCTGAATTTGCGTTTATAATCACGCGATTGCCTATCCTGCATCCGTCGTAAATGACCGCATTCGGATAGATTATGCAGTCATTGCCTATCTGCACGCCGCGCCCGATACTCACTCCGGGGTAAATTACGCATCCGTCTCCCACCTTTGATTCATCGTCTATCGTCACAAAATCATGTATCTGACAGTCCGCTCCAACCCTCGCACTGTCCGAAATCACCGCTCGGGAGCTGATTCCTACCTTCTTATGCTTGCGATGGCCGTGAAGCAGCACCATTATCTGCATAAACGCATAGTAAGGGTCCTCCGCTATCAAAAGTGGAACTGACGTATCCGTTGTTTCTTTGCCTACTATTACGGCGCTTGCCTTGGTCATGCGAATCTGTTTCTCGTATTTACTGTTAGCCAGAAAGCTGATTTCCCCCTCGCCGGCACGACCAAGCGTGGATGCGGACCTTATTATCACATCAGAGTTGCCGACAACCCTTCCGCCGACGTATTCAGCCAATTCTCCTAAAGTCTTTTCTATCATAATTATTCCCTTACTTGTCGGGCGACACGTGAAAAATAGACAGAACTTACAATTTCTTCCATTATACCAGAATAACCGGCGTGGTCAACAACGTGAGAAATCTACTTTTTTGGAGGGTATCTTAACTTACCTCTTCAAAACCTTCAGAATCTTCTGTTGCAGCTTTTCTGATGGCTCTTTTGCAAAGGATTCTACTGGGCTTGTAAACACCGTCACAGCCGGCCCGATAGGACCATACACAGCCGGATCCGTCGGGCCGAAAACACATATTGTCTTTACTCCCATCGCGGCGGCCAAATGTGTAATCCCGCTGTCATTGCCTACAAATCCGTCCGCACAGCTCAATAGTCCCACAACATCCGTCAGTGACAAATCCGTCAGGCACTTCGCAGTGCCGGCCATACTCTTTTTCACCTCATCGCTGAACTGCTCCGACTCAACAGGCCCTAACAAAAATATCGCCTTGATTCCTCCTGCAACAAGTTCTTTTGCCACAGCCAGAAAATTATCTATATGACAGCGCTTATGTGTCCCTCCGCTGCCCGGCTGAATCACAACGACCTTTTCGGAAAAATCAACGCCTGTTTCTTCAAGCAGTTCCCTGCCGCTGTTTATATCCGACTTGGTTGCCTTTATCAGACAATCGCTTCGTCGAACCCGCCACGGCCGCAGTGACAGTCCGCTTTGGGTGACAAACTGCTCTATATAAAAATCCGTTATATGGCCTGCCCTGAGCGAAGTCGAAGGGCTTGTCCTGAGCGACTTGTGGTGAGCGAAGTCGAACCAAGTCGAAGGAGTCAATAGCTTCCCCGCCGGCTTCATCGATAAAGTTATCACTTCCGCGCTTCGGCTGCAGTTCGCCGTGAAAATCAGGTTCTGCTCGAAATCACTGTCCGGCTCACCCAGAAATGTCACTATCCACGCATAATCGGCAAAAGTATTTATCAGGGGGTCCCCGTCCGCAAGGTCAAACGTCTTCGTTTCGGCAAACAACCGGTGCAAATCCACCGAATCTATCGACCGAATCCCATCTACACAGCTCCTGCCAGGCAAAATGCCGATATAGTCACTATGTCCGAGAATATCGACTCCCCCCAATCCGACGCAGTCCTTCATAAATTCCGCTAACGGCAGCGTTAATATGCAATCGCCTATGGCGCCGCTCTGCAGTATCATTCCACGCTGTGCGCCGCGCTCCGCCTCGTCGCTTTTCTCCTTCAGCAGGCTTAAAATGTTATCCTCTTGCCTGTCAGAACGCATAATCCTGAGGATATATAATTATACGGTCGTGGATAACCACCACTAAATCGTTATTGCCGTCGCCCGTCACATCGGCGACCTTCATTTCCCGCGGCTCAACCCCCGACCTGCCTGGCTTCTGGTCCTCGCTGTAACTTTTCTCCTCGAATATCTTAAAACGCATCGCCGGTATCGGCTTCATCTCGCTGTCGAACGCCAGTATCTCGAAATGATTGCGTTTGTAATCGACCATAATAATGTCGGCCAAGCCGTCCGAGTTTATGTCCCCCACTGCAAAGTTGCCGTACACCCCGTCTTTTATTTTTGTTTCATAGCTGAACTGCTGTTCCAGGCGACGCGGAACGCTCCCGCCGCTCGGCGGCGTTATAAGGGCGAACTTGTCGTTGTCGAACAGCAGGATGTTCCTGATGCCGCTGCCGGTAAGCGGCTCAAACAGCATCTTCAGATGCATCGCCGCATTCCATTTGCCGACGCTTATCTCCTTTTCAAATCGGTAGGTCTTGTCTTCGCCGACCTTCAGTATCTGGAGCTGGCCCTTTTGACCGTCCAGCAGCAAAATCGCAGGCCTGCCCTCGGCGCTCATCTGCTCTATATCAAAAGCAGCTACCGCTGTTATGTTGTCTTCCGTTCCTTTGGCGTTGTACTGGTCCACGATGCTCCAGTTCTGTCCGCCTGCGAAAACCAGGCTCCTTGCAAAATTCTTTTGTGCTGTCAGCAGCTCCTCTCCCGCTTGTCCATCAACATTTGCAGTTGCTATCGAGCTGAGACTCGCATCCTTTATTAAGCTGGCCTGCGCGGCCGGAGACTCGGCTGTCTCGAATATCCGCTTTTGCACCTGCCGAACCAGTATCGGCTGCTCGTATTTGACAAATATCAAAACGTCGCCCCTGCCGTCCTGGTCAACATCAATGACCTTCAGGCCGTCCGGGTTGGAGGTTAGTTTTGCAAGCTTCACGGCGGTCCCCGCATCATCGGTTTTTCCGGGTACAGCTTTTTCTTCTTTGCCCGCATCCGCTAAATTATAGATTACCCTCATAGCCCTGCTGTCGTTTACATCCTTCGATATATAAACGCAGTCAATGTTTCCATCACGGTCAACATCCGAAAGCTCCATCGCAAGCGGCTCGCCGATTGTCTTAATGGGCTGTGGAAACGATATTCTGCCATCCTTGAATTCAGCTTGCCCGATTATCTTTTCTTTAACGCTCAGAACTCCCAGTTCCGTTTTCCCGTCGCCGTCAAAATCCGCGGCAGAGAGACTTTCAATCTCGGCAAATGCCGGAAATCTCTCCGGCTCCGCCAGTCCCAGTCCTGCTGTTTGCCTGTAGAATATAAGTTCCGCCGCCCCGGGGTCGCTTATCACAACATCCGTCAGGCCGTCACCGTCAAAATCTCCCGCCGCCAAATCGCGCTTGCCGGCTCCCTCCCCTGATTCGAGGGGATAAAATAGTATCGGCCAGTCGGCGTCTTTCTCCTTCTCATCGGCAAGCTTATAACACGCCAGCCGCCCGCTTCTGCCCTCCACTGTCAGCACCTCGTCGCCGGGCTGCCCGTCTATATTATGAAGCTCCACTACCCACGGCGTCTCAATAAAAAATTGCTCTTGCGGGCCTAACCGTCCGCCCTCGAGGCCGAACCTGACCTGTATCGGCTTTTCACTGTCATTCGTCACCAGGACAAGGTCGTTTATTTTATCTCCGTTTATATCACCGACCTCGATGCCCAGTATCTGCGCAGCAGCGGTGGCAGGATATTCCACTGGTGTGGCTAACGACCCGTCTTGCTTTTGCAGAACGACATAAATCCCTTTCCGACCGGCCAGAACCAAATCATTCGCACCGTCGTTATTTAAGTCCGCACATACCAGCGCACCGGGCGTTGTAAGACCGTCATCAATCTTGATTTTCTTCTTTGTCCGCCAGCTCAGCGTTCGCGGCTTCGACGTTTCTGTATCGTCGGCCTTTTGCAGCATCACATACAGACCTTTCGGGTCGCCGTAAAAAGCAATGTCTATCATCCCGTCCGAATTTAAATCCCCGCAGACAAAACTATGTATCCTTTGCGAAACTGCCACGTCCTGTCTCTCGAAGCGGGTAGGGGGGCTGATTATATTTATATCGACGTCGTTGGGGTCAACTGCTACCGCCTCTTCCTCCGGCCCGATTTCTTCTTTCTGCAGTAAAAGCTCTATCTTGGCCTTTATATCGTTCACAATTGCTATATCATTTCGCCCGTCACCGTTAAAATCGGCAATCCTCAAACACTTTATACCCCAGTCTAATTTGATTATTTCCATCTCCTTGAAGCCGTAGTATGCCGACAGTTCATTCGGCTCAACCTCCGCCGTCCGGGACTTTCCTTTTTGCTCTTTAACCTGGCCCTTGTTTTTACGAGCCTGCGGCTCTAATCGTGCCTGCTCTACTCCGGCATTGCCGAAGGCAATGATTAAAAACAAAACCACGATTAAAGCTGCAAAAACTAAAAACGCTCTTTTTGGCCTTTGGCCGCTTTTTTTAACTGTTCCCACAATGGCCTCCATAACTCAATTTATCCGCCGCATTAGGGCTTCGCAGTAGATTTCTCCTCAATGGCGTCAACCAGTTCCGCCTCTATTTCGGCTCCCAGTTCTTCTGCTTTTCTTATATGTTCCAGCGCTAAATCGTACTTCTTCAGATTATAAAACGCAATAGCCAGTCCCCTGTGTGCATCTGCCATCCCGGGGGTTATCTCAATCGCCTTTCTGTACTCGATAACCGCCTGTTGATATTCTTCCTTGTTGGAATACGCCGCACCAAGATTATAACGAACGGCCCCGTCATCCGGGGCTATCTGTATGACCCGCCTGTAATGCTCAATGGCCTCGTCAAATTCCTTCCTGTTAAAATATGCGTTCCCGAGACTCACCAGCGCCGCTGTCATATTCGGTTCAATCGCCGCGGCTTTTTTATATGCCTCAATTTCATCTTCGACAAGGCCGGATTTATTATAACAAAGACCCATCCCGTAATAGGCCTCGGCCAAATCCTTCTTCTGCTTCAGGGCCTTGCGATATTGAAACACCGCTTTCTCACAGTCGCCCATCTTGCTGTAAACATCGCCTAATTGACAGTAAAGCAGGGCGTTCTCCGGCTCCATCTCAATCGCTTGATTGATTATCATTTGCGCCTGCCCGTATTTCTGGTCTTTACAATAAGCCGCAGCCAGATTTCTATATGCCTCCGTAAAATTCGGCTCCAGGGCGATTGACTGCCTGTAATGCCACACCGCATTTATAAGCCGGCCCTGCCTGATATACGCATTGCCGATGTTGTTATGCGTCTTGGCATCGCCGGGATTGATTTGCAGCGCCGCTTCGTACTGGTATATCGCATCCTCTGTCCTTTCTTTCTGCAGGTAAATATTGCCCAGGTTGGTCCGTGACTCTGTCAGTGACGGATTTATCTTAACTGCTATCTCCAGCGCCGCCAGCGACGTCTTCATATCGCCGATGTCGCTATAGGCGTTCCCGAGATTATTAAAAAAGCAACCCAGCGTCTGGAGCTTATTCAGGTTCGTCATATAAATACTCTCGCCTTGCGGTGAGCTTGTCGAACCGCCGTCCGGCACCCTGAACTTATCGACGTAGTGCTCGTCCGGGGCGTTTCCGCCTTTGCCGGTCGTCTCGATATTGAAACGCACCTGCCCGTCGTCGTACCTGACAAAAAAATGCCCCGGCACAACCACTCCATACAGCGGCAGCCCCAGCCGCTCCCCAAGCGAAAGGTAAAGTATCGAAAGACTCAGGCAGTATCCTTGTTTGCGGTCGATAACGGAGTGCAAAAGCAAATCGTATGGGTCGCTCGCCTCCGAAACCGACTTGAATCCCAGCTCATCGAACAGGTAATCGTTTATGACCGCGACTGCCCTGTAGTCCGGCCCAAGTCCTTTTTCCTCGAGTCGCCGCCGGACCTCGTATGCCATATCGTCCAGTTGCGACAAATACCTGCGACCGGCCACCACGTCGCTCCACTGCTCCGAGATAATCAGCGCAGCCGTTCCCAAATCGATGTCCTCCGGCTCTAATCGCAAAACCTGTTCAATCGAACGCGCATACAGCCCGTCCGTGCCGGCATTGGCAAGCGGCTCCTGTCCGCCTGATACCGTCACTGTTGCAAAAAACAAAACCCAAATTATTGCCGGAACAACCCTCTTCATAATCGTTGTGTTGAGATTAACCACCTTCACTGAATTCTTTTACGCAATACGACATACGATATACGATATACGAAAATACTATTCAACCACCGCTTCAATCTCGACCGGCACGCCGACGGCACGCCGCTTAAACAAATCTATCTGCATCCACCGTTTGCTCTTGAATCTCCACCGGTTCGCCAGCCCGACCGCAATGACATTAACTGTGGCTGCCATCCACGGCCCTAATGCGCCGAGCTCGGGAAAAAATCTAATCATACCATAACCGCCCAGTCCTAATATTAATGACGCTCCAGTCGCTGAAACAGCCGCCAGCCAGACCGTATCTCCTGCACCTCGCAGCGAACCGCTGTAAATAATGGATGCCGCATCGAAAACCTGAAATATCGCCGCACATATCAAAATCTTGACTCCCGATTCGATTACTTTATCGTCAGATGACCAGAATCCCATTAGCCCTTCTCTGAACACAAAAAAGCACAGCCCCACCAGCCCCATATAAAATAGTCCCACCCGTAAACATACTCTTGTCTGCTTGTTCACAACCTCTTTCCTGCCTGCCCCTATCGTTTTGCCTACCGCTGCGGTAAGCGCTGTCCCAATCCCGACGACCGGCATAAACGAAACATTCATACACGAAAACACCGCACTGGTCGCCGCCAGCGCCTCCTTGCCGAATCTGCCCACCAGTCCGAACAGTATTACCCCCCAGAAAGTCATGCTTACCATAAATCCGAAACCGGCGGGAAACCCCACCTTCAGCAGGTCCCCGACCTTCGAAAAATCAAACCCGGTTGTCCTTCGGCTGTTAAAGCCCGAGTTCACATCTCCGCTTAAAAACATAGTTATATGTATCGCCGCCCCGACAACTGTCCCTATGAACGTTCCCCATCCCGCTCCCGCTATCCCCATCGCCGGAAATCCCAATTTGCCGAATATCAGCACATAGTTGGCTGCAATATTAACAACCTGCATGCACAGCGACGAATACATCGTGATAATCGGCCGGTGAATCCCCATAAAAAACTGGCTGCTCGACCAGATAAATACTCCCACCACCTGCGCATAAAGAACAATCCTTAGATACACCACCTCCATTTCTACTACCTCCGGCTGATGGCCCAGCGCCCGGAATATCCACGGCGCCGCAGGCCACATAATCCCCAGCACCAGCAAAAAATACACCAGGCCCATATATATCATTTGCCAGCAGTAATTCGAGCAGTCCTTCTTGTCGCCTCTGCCGAGACTCTGGCTGACAAACGTATTTAAGCTCGTCATAACTCCCAGAATAAAGCTCGCCGGGATGAAACTTATAAAGCTTGCCGGCAGAATCGCCGCCAGTGCCGTCGTCCCAAGACGCGACACCATAATCCTGTCCACAAACTGCATAACTGTAAATGATACGTTCGTTGCTACCATCGGCGCCGCTAACTTCAGCATATACGTAAGTGAAGTCTCATCTGCTTGTGGTGAGCTTGCCGAATCCACGATATGATTTTCCTGAAGTAAATCCGTCGTCTCAGTCATTGACCTTAAACCTGTCACGCAAACTTTCGTCCGATATGCCAAGAACCCGTATTTGTTTGCTCCGGCTGGTTTGGCCTGATATTATGCTGACATCGCTTTTTTTAACGCCGATTGTCTTTGCTAAAAATTCAACCAAACACCGATTTACCTTTCCCTTCTCCGCAGGCGCCGAAACCTTAATCTTCAGCTTATCGCCCATTATACCCGATATTTCCGTCCTGCTCGCCCCCGGCACAACCTTTACCGTAAAAACCACTCCCCCATCGATTTCTCGAATTGCTATCCCAGCCAATTTCTACCTGTCCTTTTGTCGCTTTTCTTCTGTCCCCTGTCCTCTGTCCTCTGTCCAACGTCCAACGTTCAACGTTCAACGTCTCCTGCTCGATGCCTGTCCTGAGCGCAGTCGAAGGATTTGTTCTTCGCTTTTCATTTTTTGATTATTGGTTATTGGTTATTGATTATTGGTTATTGATTCTTCCACATCCATCGTCTTCTGTACTCCGTCCTCCCTCGTCCTGATAATCTGATATCCTGCTGCCCTGCTGCCTGTTTCCCTGATATCCCGATTCCCTTTATTCTCTAAGGTTTTTGCCGATTGCAGATTGAACATATTTTTCCAGCTGCTCCGCAAGCTCATTGAGCGATGCAAGCCCCGCACCAGACGCCCCCGCCTCGCTGTCGCTCCGTCGCAGCGGGTCGGCTTGGTGCGGGGCAAGCTGAAAATCCTCATAATGTCCCGGCAAAAAATCCCCGTCCAGTGTCTTTTTGAATATCTTCACTCTTATTATCGCCGGCTCAGCGCCTGCCTTGCTGAAATCGTTGTCTTTATGCTCGGTAAGCTCGACCCGCCAGTCCTCGCTTATGAAGACAAGGCACTTGCCCGTAAATACCGCCGTCGGAAAATAATCCCGCAATAACTTTAGCGTCTCCATCACTCAATCTGCCTTCAATGTGCCTGTCAATTCTCGAACGCTTGCTATTCCGTTGCCGATGCAATATTTTTTTATACCCTCGATAATTTTTACTGCGCACGCCGGCTCAATAAAATTGCCTGTTCCCACGGCAACCGCCGTCGCACCCGCAATTATAAACTCAATCGCATCCGAAGCCGTCCTGATTCCTCCCAGTCCTAATATCGGTATCCCTTTTTCCTTCGCGGCCTCATTATACACCTTATTGACCATATATACCGCTATCGGCTTTATCGCAGGGCCGCTCAGTCCTCCTGTCCTGTTTGCCAAAACCGGTTTGCGAGTCTCAATATCGATTACCATAGCCGTAAATGTATTTACAAGACTAAGCGCACTTGCGCCCGCCTCAATCGCCGCCCGCGCAATTGTGCTTATATCCGTCACACAGGGCGATAATTTCACCATTAAGACCTTCCCGCCCGCCGCCTCCTTCGCCGCCGATGTAATCTCTTTGACCTGTGCCGGCTCAGTCCCGAAACTTATCCCACCTTTTGCAACGTTCGGACAACTGATATTTAATTCGAACCCCTTTATTGCTTCTTCGCCCGCAAGCCGCCGGATAACAGAGGCGTATTCATCGATTGTCTCTCCCGCCACGTTTACAAAAACCGCAGCGCTTATCTTTTTCAGAATAGGTATCTTCTCCGCGATAAAAGCATCCAGCCCGATATTCGCCAGGCCGATGGCGTTAAGCATCCCTGAATCGGTCTCGACAATCCTCGGCGTGGCATTACCTTCTCTGGGCTTTACTGTTATGCTTTTGGTAACGAATCCGCCGAGGGTATTGATGTCCATAAAGTCTGCCAGCTCATCTCCGTATCCGCTCGTCCCCGACGCCAAAAACACAGGATTATTGAGCTTCAGCCCCGCAAACTCAACCGACGTATCTACAACTTTTTCTTCCATAAAAATTCTCTGTCATTCCAAGCATCGCAAATCGATGCTTCGTATTTGGAGTTTTGGTAATTTGTATTTATTTAGGATTTAGAATTTAGGATTTATCCTTTCCCTTTATGCTAAACGCTACCTCTTTGGCATCAAACACCGGCCCATCCTTACAACACAACTTGTAAATGCTGCTTTCTGAGCCATTCACTTTGCACTGCACCGCGCAGCTCTGGCAAACTCCGAATCCGCACGCCATCATCCGCTCCATACTTACCTGGCAATCTACGTTTTTTCCTTTTGCAATCTCAGCCACCTTTGCCAGCATCGCCTCCGGCCCGCAGGCGTATATAATCATATCTTTAACCGTTCGGCTGTGCCGCACGAGCCATTCCGAAAGACAGTCGGTCACAGGCCCTTCGTGGCCCATCGAGCCGTCATCCGTTGCCGTCTGCGATTTTATGCCATACCTCGCAAACTCCCTTACTGAAAAACCCAGCCCCTGTGAAATCGCATCTAATAGCTTTTCAAAGGGCAGTTCCTTTTTCGTCTTCGCTCCCGCAAATGCAATCACGTAAATATCCGGATGTTCCGCCGTCAGGACCTTCGCCAGGTGGACCAATGGCCCGGCCCCCATCCCGCCGACAACTAATACTGCCGTCTTTTTGCCCTCCGGCACGCTGAAACCTCTCCCCAGCGGCCCGATTACGCTGACCGAACCGCCCGCCTTCAAACTCGTCATCCGCAAAGTAGCAGGTCCAAGGGTACTATATAGTATTTCTACCCTCGTCCTGTCTCCCGCTGCGGAAACGTCAAAAAAGCTAAAAGGCCTCCGCAAAAGTATCTTTCGCTCGGCAGCATCTGCCAGCTCATCCGGTATCGCTTCTGCTGCCGGTAGGGGGGTGCCGCCCAGGTCTATCTGGGCAAACTGCCCGGGTTTTGTTTTAGCGAAAGCCGCCGCACCCGTCCCGGAAAATTCCAGGCCAAGCCGGTAAAATCTTTCCCCAATCCGCCTGTGGCTGCAGACAGTCCCCGCGAATTCCCCCTTACTAACCGTCAAACCACTTTCAGCCATAACGTCCTTCTTGTGGTGAGCTTGTCGAACTATTATTATTTTTTTCTTGTGCCTGACCAAGGATTATACAAAACGCAATGCTTCTTTACAAGCTTGTCCGCCTTTTGTTTGGCGGGCTTGTCCGCCTCCGGCGGAGATGATTTCACGGAGAGTAGTTTCGGATAAGTGATGGTCATTCCAGCAAACCATCATAAACCCGCACCCCTTCGACCACCTTGCAGACGTGAACAGCATATTTATTCTTATACGCTGGACATTTCGCCGGATACGCCGCATCAACCGCCGCTCTTAACGCCCCGACGCTTTCTGCCTTCACTAATGCCCCTGACGTCCCCTTGTCGCCGCCGCCAAGCATCCTCTCGCCGAGAACGCCCGGCACGCCCCGTGCAATATCGCACATCGCCTCAAGCTCCGGCCCCGATATTTTATAATCATCCCTCAGTCCGATGCCGTCCTCGCGGAATATTCGTCCGACCGTCTCAATATCTCCCACCTTCCACGCTTCAAGCATTTCATAAAACCGCTTCTGTGCGCCGAAAATATATTTCAGCCGGTCGCACAAATCCGGGTATCGCCTGCGAAACTCAGCCGTTATCTTTCGATAAACTTCTTCATCTTTGATGTCCGCAAGGCACGAAATCTTATACCCCGCCTTTTGCAAAATGCCGACTAACTCCTCGCATTCGGCCCTTCGAATCTTATATGTCGATTTCTCCAGCCCGGGCCGAACTGTCCCCGTATCAAACACCACTATCCGGAACTCCGTCGCCCCTTCGCCGAGCTGCACGTAATCCACCTTTTTTGTTTTAGGATTATAGTGTGTCCCCATTCCCTCGCGGGCAAACAGTATCATAATCTGGTCAAGCTGTCCGCACGGCGAGCCGATGTAATCGTTCTCCACCGCCTGTGCCATATTGACAATCTTGAACTTGTCTTTGACCTCGATTTTATTGGCATCGAGAAGCGACAATATAAGATTCAGACTGAGCGACGCCGACCGGCTCATCCCGCCGCCCGGAATGTCCCCATAAACAACGCCGTCAATCCCCTGTTTTAGCTTATACCCCTCCCGTCTCAGAATATATTCCACCCCGTAGGCAAATCTGCCCCACGTATCGGCAATTCCCTTTGACTTCGGTTTCGGCACGTCGCCCAACTTAAAATCTATCACGCCGTCATTCGGAAAATTCCCGCTGAATAATCTAATCCTGTTCGTGCCGTTGGGTCTGTATCCCAGCCATATAAACCTGTCTGTCCCCACGCCAAAAAGTTCCGTCCCGTTGTAGTCCCCGTGTTCGACGCTGAGGCAAAAACGTGATGACGTCCTTCTTATCCTGCCGCCGTGAACATCTATGTTTTTTTCTTTCGCTAATTTTTTCAGGACCGCAGCGGCCTGCTTATCTTCGACAACGTTCATCTTTTATCTCGCAAGTAAAATAGGACTGAAAATCAAATAGAGAACCAATGTAAGAATCACAATAAAAACTCCAACTAATATTGCGATGCGTGAGGTATCTAAGTTAAGAGCTGATTTTTGTTTAAACTCTATTGCTTTCGCCAGTGGTTTAACAAAGGTAATTATGCCCATAACCACCAGGCAGAGTGTAAAGCAAATAGCCATACGATTTAGAAACTGAAGGCCCGGGCAGCTAAACTTCAGCAGTCCGTATGCTGCTATATTGGTCAACAGGCCGACAACGCCGGCGCTCGGCGGCCCCTTGCGCACAACTAAACCGAATACGAACACTGCCAATATACCCGGCGATATAAATCCTTGTCCTTCTTGAATTATAGTAAAGATGCTGTTGCTTATCCTGGGATTGCCTAACTGGGGCGCCAGCATAACCGCAACAAAGGTAAACACAACCACACACGCACGCCCCAGAAAAACTATCGCTTTTTGCGATGCCGCCGGTGAAATATACCTCTTGAATACGTCCATCGTGAATATTGTCGATGCTGCATTAAGCATCGCCGCTAATGAGCTGACCACTGCCCCTAATAAAGCCGCCAGAACAAATCCGACAAGTCCGAATCCATGCGGAAGAACGTTCCCCAGCAATTGCGCCAGTGCGGTGTCATATTTATACGCAACGAATTTCTCCGCAGAAATCGGCCTGCCGGCTTCTTCTGCCGCCTTTTTAGTCCTCTCGTTATAGACCTCGACCTCTTTTGCCAATGCCGGGAAAACGCTGCCGAATGACTTGTCATCCGTCTCAAAAACCGTAAATTCTCCCGGGCCAGTCCCGTCAAACTTCGCTCGTCCGAGAGGAAGCACAAAGGGATTGAGCGTCTTGACTTCTGCAATGGCCTTTTCATCTTCATATATCGCAATCATAAATCGCCCCTGCTGCCAGTTCGCAATCTCCTCTTCTCCCGGGGACCTGACAACTTCAACCAGTTCGGTTTCAGGATTTGCCTTGACGTATTTAGCCATCACCCCGGCATTATCATAAACCGCCTCTTTTTGCATATCGCTTGCATACAGGTTAAACGCTATAATTCCGGGAATCACTATCACAAATGGTATCAGCAGTTTCAAAAAACCCGCAAAAACGATTCCTTTTTGACCTTCTTTAAGTGAAGCTGAGCCTAATACCCGCTGTGTAATGTACTGGTTCAGTCCCCAGTAATAAAAATTCGGAATCCATAAGCCGAGCAATAGTGCCGTCCAGGGTAGTATATGGTCCGTCCTCGGCAAAAACATATTCAGGCGAACCTTGTTCAAATCCATAAAACGCTCGAACACTCCGCTGCCCTCCGTAAGCGACTTAATCGCCACCGCCCCCGTCTCCACGTTCACAATCTGCGCCGCCTCTGTCGCATTGCCTAATCTGTAGAACGCACAGACCATTATCACTCCGCCTCCGAGTATCAGTGCGCTTCCCTGTATCAAATCTGCCCACGCACAGGCCTTCAATCCTCCCGCCGTCACATAAAGCATCGCAATAATGCCGATAACCAGCGACCCCGTCGCCAAGCTCACATTGTATCCCATCTTTCCTGCCAGCGTCCGTATCGTCAGCGCCCCTGAATATGTCACCGAACCTAAAAGAAGCATATAGATAAAAATCGTTGCCGTTGCCATTATCGTCCGGGCAGCGCTGTTATACCGGTATTCCAGAAACTCCGGCATCGTAAATATCCCCGCTCGCAAAAAATAAGGCAGAAAACAAAATCCAACCACAACGAGCGTCACCGCCGCCATCCATTCATAGCTCGCTATCGCCATTCCTACGTGACTAGCCGCATTACCGCTCATCCCCACGAACTGCTCGGTGGATATATTCGCGGCAATCAGTGAAAATCCAATCAGCCACCATTTCAGTCCGCGTCCCGCAAGAAAGTAATCCTCGCCGGTCTTCTCATGACGGCTCTTCAAAATTCCCGTCGCAACTACTGCCGCAACAAAGCCGACAAAAACAATAATATCAATAAAATCAATTGTCATATCAATGCCTTTCCTTTTTGGCCTGCTTTTCAGTCCTGCTCGCCCGACATTATAGCTTCTCTCTCATCGCCTACAATAACCTTTCCTTTCTCGCTGCCTGTGCTGCTCTGCGAAGCAGCTTGCTGCGCAGCACGAGTCTCTATCGGCCGCTCAAAACAGCGGGCAATACACATCTCGCTATACTTCCTATGTCACCCATCGCCGGCTTATACGGCCGCAATCGAAAACTATAACTGTATGTCCCCGCCGGCAGCGTATATTCCGGGTGGGTCCTCGCTCCCCAGCTGGTGTCTCCGCCTACGCCCATCTGCTGGTAATCAAGATTTACTGTTATTGTCTCCCGCCGCTGCGGCTCATAGATATGCCTTGCTCTCTCCAAATCCCACATCGTATAGGGCCAGGCGCTCACATTCAAAACCGGCATCCCTATCGCCAGCAGACCCAGACCATCCTTGTTCGTCAGTGCTGCCCATCGAACATCCGTCTTATTGCCGTTCTCTTGTGGCCGAACGTAATCGTGAATCTGCTCCTCCACTCCTCCGCCATACACCCCAACAGCTCCGCCGCTCTTGCGGTCCCAGTATGTCTCCTGCGGTCCCCGCCCATACCACCGCATCGTATTGAACTCTCCGGGTATCGACATCTGCATCCCGAACCGCGGCATCTCCGGCAGCGTTATGTTCTCAGGTTTTGTTATACTGCTCTCGACTATCACATCGCCGCTTCCATAGACAGTATAGGTATTCTCGTAATCACAATTACCAGCCGGCAGTGATGACTTTACTGCAATGCTGACAACCTGCGGCCTGAGCTGATTAGCTGATACCATATCCACCGTCCTGTCCTGGCCCGCACGTCTCCACACGCTCAACCGTTCCGGCATCCCGTTGCCTACGTCGTTATCAGTCGGCACTCGCCAGAAGTTAGGTATAAGTGGCGACGCTATAAGTTCCTTATTATCGAACGTAAAAGACTCAATCGAACCACTTTTCTTCCCAAATGTCACGGTAAAATTATCTCCGATAATCTTGATTGCCTCAGCGGACTCTTCAACCTCTAACGCCGCCATATCGTTAATATCAGATGCTTGTGCTGCCGGCACATCAAACGGAACATTGAGCTGCTCCCACGCCACTACGTGACCTGCCGGCGCCCACAACGCATCCTCAGCTAAGGCAAATACAACCTTCAGTCGGTATTCGGCGCCGGCTTTAAGCCCCGGCTTCTCGAACGGCACTGTCACTTCTACTTTCTCCTGTGGACCAGCCGATAACCGTGGCAGGTTTCCTTTTTGCACAATTTCCCCGTCAGCCGACAGCTCCCAGAAAATCTTCACAAAGTCTAGACTGACAAAGTCATATTTATTGCAAATCCTCACCTTGCCATTCAATAAATCTACTGGCTCTACCTTGATGTATTGGTAAACCTTCTTGACTTCATATAGCGAAGGATTCGGCTTGCGGTCCGGCTGAACGATACCGTTACAGCAGAAATTCTCATCATTTGGTATATCGCCGTAATCGCCGCCGTATGCCCAGAACTCCTGCCCTCCTGTTGTCTTCTTCCGCAGCGCCTCGTCCGTCCAGTCCCATATAAAACCGCCCTGAAGCTGCCTGTATTTCTCGATAACGTCCCAGTAGTCTTTCAGGTTGCCGACGCTGTTACCCATCGCATGCGCATACTCACACATAATCAATGGCTCAGGACGTTCCTCCTTGGCATATCCCTCAATCTGTTCAATCGTCGCATACATCGGGCAAACTATATCGCTTGCTTCAAGGTCCGCCATTTTGTTGTCGTGGTCCATAAAGTGCACAAGCCGCGTCGGGTCTGCCTTCCGCGCATAATCCGCCATTGCTATATGGGTCGTCCCGTAACCTGACTCATTCCCAAGCGACCACATTATTACCGATGGATAGTTCTTGTCCCTTTCAACCATTCTCTCCATTCGGTCTAAACACGCGGCCTTCCACTCCGGCACATCCCTTGGCAGTATCTTCATCACTCCGTGCGTCTCCACATTACATTCATCAATCAGATAAAGTCCATATCGGTCACACAAATCATACCACTTCGGGTCATCAGGGTAATGCGACGTCCGCACAGCGTTTATATTGTTTTGCTTGATAAGCTTGACATCCTCTAACATCCGGCTAAACGGTATCGCCCGCCCGCAGTCAGGGTCGTGCTCATGTCTGTTTACTCCTTTAATCAGTATCGCCTTGCCGTTCACTAACATCTGTCCATCTTTCAATTCCACCTTCCGGAAACCAAAATTGCACCCCTCCGCCTCGACAACCTTCCCTCTCGAATCCTTCAATACAAGCAGAACCTTATAAAGGCAGGGCGTCTCTGCTGACCACTTTCGCGGTTTTGCAATCTTTGCCTGCATCTCGATAACACTCTCCGAACCGGCGCCTATAACACCGCTCTCGCCGGACAGCAGGGGGGCGGCATCGACGACCTTGCCATCGGCATCTAAAACAGTTACCTCAACCTTATAATTCTTAACGGCCTTCTCTGAGTAGTTCCGCACCTTCGCCGTAATCTTAAGCACGGCATCACAATATTTCTCATCCAATTCGCTTCGCACGAAAAAGTCACGCAGATGCACCTTCGGCGTCGAGAACAGATACACATCCCGGTATATCCCTGCCAGCCGCCACGTGTCCTGGTCCTCGAGGTAGCTCCCGTCGCAGTAACGGTAAACCTCCGCCGCTAATATGTTCTTTCCTTTACGCAGGTATTTCGTAATATTGAACTCCGCAGGCGTCATACTGTCCTCGCTGTAGCCGACTTCCCTGCCGTTCACCCAGACGTAAAACGCGCTCATTACCCCGTCGAAGTGCAGGAAAACCTCTCTGCCTTCCCACCCGGCCGGTATCGTAAACTCTCGCCGGTATGACCCCACAGGATTATTATCGTGCGGTATATGCGGCGGGTCGGGATTAACCGGGGCAAACGGATATGCTGCATTGGTGTACGTCGGTATCCCATATCCCTGCAAATCCCAGTTGCTCGGCACAGTGATTTCCTTCCAGCCGCTGACATCATAATCAGCTTTATAAAAATCCTGTGGCCTGTCAGCGGGCTTCGTGACCCAGTTGAACTTCCAGTCACCGTTTAGCAGCTTGTAGTATGGTGATGCCTCCCGTGTTCCCACAATCGCCGTCGCAGTGTCCGCGTATGGCATCAGCGTGCAGTGCCCCGCCTCCTTGTTTCGCCCGAAAACTTCGGGATTCTCCCAGTCCGGAACCCCACCTCCCTTCTCTTCAGACCGACCATAACCCACAATCAGCAAAGATATCGATATGATTATTAAAACCGACCATTTTAAAAACACACATCCTGAAGTCCGCATTTTTATTCTCCCAAGAAAACGTTTACCGGCTGACTCCCGGAAATTCTCCGACATTATATCTTACCTCTCCACAACCGCAACGAAATACCATTCTTAACCCTTCTTGACAAAAATTATTGAGTTTTATTTGTCCTTCTCTCACACAATTTATTTTGACCGAAATGCCATTTTGCTGTATCCTTAATAAAACAACCTAATTTAAAGTTTTTTGGGTAAAACATTATGACAGGTGAAAACCAGAAAATCAACGAATGGGACTTAACATCCACAAATCTGCACCGCATCTCGCAGCGAAAATATGAAGTGGCCGTCCTGCCTGTGGGTGCCGTCGAGGCCCACAATAAACATCTGCCGGAAGGACAGGACCTCTTCCACACTACGCATGTTTCCCGCCGCTCCTGCGAAATCGCTTGGGGAAAATGCCGCTCTGTTATATGCCTGCCTACGCTGCCTTATGGTGTTGACTGTAATCTTATGGCATTTCCTCTGACCATTCACGTCTCTCAGGCCGCTCTCGATACTATCGTTCGTGAAATTATTACCTCACTTCGAACACACGGAATTCGCAAAATTGTCATCATCAACGGCCACGGCGGCAACGACTTTATGCCTCTCATCCGGCAGATTCAATCCGATATGGACGTCCACGTCTTTCTCTGCAACTGGTGGAAGGTCGGCTCTGACAAATACAACGAAATCTTCACAAAGCCAGACGACCACGCAGGCCAGATGGAAACCTCCGTTGCAATGGCCCTTTACCCCGACCTTATAGAGCCGAATGTCGCAGGCAGCGGCAAAGTAAGACCCTTCCGCTTCAAAGCCCTCCAAAAAGGATGGGGCTGGACCAGCAGAAATTTCGCTCTGCTGAACGACCACTGTGCATCAGCAGACCCTTCCGGCGCCTCCGCCGAAAAAGGCTGCCGTTACATCGACCTTGTTTGTGACAGGCTCAGTCAATTCCTCATTGAGCTTGCTAATACCCCCATCGACAAACATTTCCCATACAAACCGTAACGCCAGGCAGAAAATCACGATTTCAAGTACCTTTTTGAAGCTGGCAATCGCGACCGCAAAATAGGTTGACTTTTTAGATGAGACAGTTTACTTTATAACGGTAAAGCTCAGGTGTGGTTGTCAACTTAACCGGCGAGCAAAAGATGCAAAACCAGTATCTGAACTTCCAAAAAATAAAGTATTAAGGTAACATTATGCCTATGATTGATATAGAAAAAGTCAAACCAGATATTGAACGGATATGTCGGCGTCTGCCGGTCAAACGACTGGGTCTGTTTGGTTCCGCCTTGAGCCGGAATTTCTCTCAAAGCAGTGACGTTGACGTTTTGGTGATTTTTGACTCTGGCGAAAATATCGACCTTTTCGATAAGTATTTTGAATTAAAAGAGCGATTGGAGGAAATATTCGAGCGAGAGGTCGACCTTGTTATTGACAAGAAATTCAAAAACCCCGTCTTGAGAGAATCTATTGATACGACAAGGACAGTCATTTATGAACGATGAAACGAGAAAAAACCTTATCGACATTCTTCAGGCGGCGGAAGAGATACAAAATTTCGTCTGCGGAATGGATTTCAAAACATATCAAAATAACGCTGTCACTCAAAGAGCTGTCGAAAGAGACTTTGAAATTATCGGGGAAGCCCTTAACAGAATCAAAATCACAGATGACGAATTACTGGAGAAGATTTCCGAGCATCATCGCATCATAGGGTTCAGAAATATCTTGATTCATGGTTATGATATTATCGACGAAGCCATTGTTTGGAAGGCCGTCACAATCCACCTGCCGATTTTAGTCAGAGAAATAAAAGAAATATTGGACGCCTGACAAATAATCCTGAAGCCGCCCACGGTTTACACAGAGCCGCGAACGTTGAAAACCTCGGCGTAGCCCATTAGGGCGAAGTCGGGTAAGTGAGCGGTTGAGTCCCACAGCTTAATAGCGGGTAAAATATCACAATTAAAACCCCCAAAATACGCCGTTTTGCGTTGGTTTTTCCTACCTTTTTAACCTTTTTTTGTTTGTTTTGGCAACTATTTTATGGTATTATAAGACTATACAGTAGGCCCGCAGGAGAATACCTAATGGTTGCAGCAGAAAACTAATCTCTTGAAAGGTGACCAAAAATGAAAAAATACATCCTTCTAATATATTTGATAATCAACTTCCCTCTTTTTATCGAAACTGCTCCGAAAGCTTATGCTGGAAGTTTGAGAATACAAAATTATAGTTCTTCAAAAACGGGTACATATGTTTATAATAAACATATTTTAGGAGCGCAGGAAGGAGATGATATTTATGATTCTAAGTAGAAACGCATAAACATTTCAGGCTGCCTTTCTGTTTATGTCGTCGTGGTCAAAGATAAAGCCCATTTTATTTCGACGGCCATTGACCCGGCTTACCCCTCGACAAAACGCAACAACCAAA
>Ga0315289_10000674_pt1 | contig 52358 bp, 33 predicted proteins | sample YL17G11_40_MG_FD_203452 | JGI IMG/M metagenome (GOLD analysis project Ga0315289, IMG submission 203452) | Sediment microbial communities from Yellowstone Lake, YNP, Wyoming, USA - YL17G11_40 | ecosystem: Environmental > Aquatic > Freshwater > Lake > Sediment | place: USA: Wyoming | collected...
CTCTCTCTCTCTCTCTCTCTCTCTCTCTCTCTCTCTCTCTCTCTCTCTCTCTCTCTCTCTCTCTCTCTCTCTCACACTCTCTCTTTTCTCTCTCTCTCTCTCTCTCGACCCCCTTCTTCCACACCAACCAACAGGAATTCACGAAAAAGGGCTCCGTAGTGCTCAGCAACGTCAGGGGCCCCCCTTCCCCCGCCGCGGGAGAAAGAGGCAGAGGGCTCGCCGGCGCCTCGGTGACGGACGTCGTCGTCTTCGTGCCCCAGACGGGCGACCTCGGCGCCAGCTTCGGGCTCTTTTCTTTCGCCGGGAGGGCGCAGCTCTCGCTGGCCGCTGACGAGAGCCTGGTGCGCGATCCAGGAAGGCTGATGGGGCTGTTGGTGGAGGCGTTTGAGGAGCTGGAAAAGGTGGAGGAGAAGAAGATGAGCGCCGCGGGAGGCGCTGGTGGTGCGGAAATGATGAGGGAAGAGTAAAAAAAAAGGAAGGGAAAAAAGAAAAAACTCGGCAACCAAGAAAACAGACCACTTTTCCTCGAAAGCTACATGCTTTCCGCTTTATCTCTCTCTCGCTCTCTCGCTCTCAAAGCCGCGACCCTCCTGGCCCGTTGGCGCTCCTGATTTGTTTGGAGCACGAGTCGTACCTTACATCTCTCGATTCTCGTCGCCGTTAGGAGAGCGCAGAGAGAAACCGTTGCCTTTTTTCTTCTGACAACGCAAACTCAATCTGATTCGACGTTTTTCTCCGTTTTTTTTTTCAACCCCAACTTCGCCTTCCTCCCGCTACTCCCGCTGCTCCCATGGCGCTCTTCTCGTGGTCGACCATCTGGTTCGCGGCTCTCGGCCTCGTCATCTGCGCCCTGGTCCTGCTCCTGATTAAGCCCCTCCGGCGCATGGTGCTCCCGCCTCCCGTGCCCCCGCCGTTGCCGCCGGCCGAGCTCGTCATGGCGACGCAGGCGATGGCCGCCGCCGCGGCTGCAGCCGCTGCGGCAGGAGGCTCTCTCCCCCAGACTTTCTCCGCCCAAGGCGTCACCTACAGCTTCGGCGAGTCCTCCGCTGCTGCTGCTGCTGCTGCGGGGCCTTCGCAGCAGAGACAGCAGCAGCCTCAGGAGCCGCGGCTCAGCGCGACCGACCGCAGGCTCCTCGAGCGCCTCCCGACGTTTACAATAGCGGCGCCGGCGCCGGCGCCGCCCGGACGTGGTGACGAGGAAGCGGGCAGCAGCAGCAAGCACGGCGGCGGAGAGAAAGGGGAGGAAGAAGAAGAGCAGTCCTGCATCATCTGCACGAGCGCGCTCTCAGCCGAGGGCGGCCGCTGCGTGACGCTGCCCTGCGCGCACATCCAGCACGCGGAGTGCAGCTTCCCGTGGCTGCTGTCGCACGGGACGTGCCCCGAGTGCCGCACGGTGAGTTTTTTCCTTTTTCTCTCTTTTTCTTCCCTTTTCGAGTTTCGGAGGGAGTCTCCTTTTGCCCCCTCCCCTATCTCACCGCGCTTCGACTCTTCCTCGATCGCCTTCCACAAAACAGGACGTCGTCGCGGCGCTGCGGAAGCTCGATGCCGGCTAACGGAGACTGAGAAAACAGTCGAAATGTAAAACAAAAGCTAAAGCTGAATGACTCTTCTCATTTTTTTTTCTCCGCCGACGACGTCGACGATGGCCGACGACGTCGACGCCCTCCTCAACGACCTGCTCTCGTCTAGCAGCGACGATGAGAAGGATGTCGCATCTCGTCGCGACGACGTCACCGAGTTTGTCGTCGCCGACGTTCCCGTCGATTCTTCGATTGCAGCAGAGGCCCCAAGAGCGGGGCGCGGCGAGATGATGGCAACAACGCGAATGGAGCCATCGATCGAGTCCGCTCTTCGACCTCTCGCTGCTCGAGCTGCCGCTCCTCCCCCATTCGATGCCCCTTCTTCATCACCAGCAGCAGATAAAGGCGGCGATAGCGACAGTAGTGACAGCGACGCAGACCTCGAAGAGATCCTGCGCCAGGCCCGGGGAGGAGGAAAGCGAGAAAGCAAAGTCTACGGTGCTGACGATGCTGCCACTCCCTCGCCTCGACCTCCTCCTCCTCAGAGCGGCTCCTCCTCCGCAGCCGACTTCGGTACCCCGTTCTTCGGTACCCCGTTCTTCACGCCCGCCGCCGCGCTCGGAGGAGGAGGGGCAGGTAGGTCCCCTCTGTCGACGACGAGCAAATCGACCCCGACCGGAAGAGGCCTCTTCTCCGGCGGCGAAGCGTTCGAGGACGCCGAGGAGGGCGGCGGCGGCAGCAGCAGCAGCGGAGACGAAAGCGAAGCGAGGCCGCGCCCCGCGCATGTCGACGCGGCCGCCGAGGAGCGGAGGCGCGCAACGGCGGACCGGCTCCTCTCCGCGGACCCGCTCCCTCCGCCACCTCTGGCCCTGAGGGCCCCGCTCGCTCCGCTGGCCCAGGAGGGAGGACGAGGAGGAGGAGGCGTAGAGGAAGAGGGACACACCCAGGCGAGCGGGGACTCCGCGCTCCCCCTCCCTGCCCTCTCCCTGTCCCGCCGCGCCTCCTCCGCCCCCACCTCCGCCTCCGCCTCTGCGGCGGCGACCCCGCCGGTCCCGGTCCCCGCGGCGGCGACCGAGCCGCGCGACCCGGGGGCCGCGTCGCTCGACGAGGCCGACGCGGAAGAGGCGGCGAGGCTGCTTGCCCCATCGGCTGCCGCCGCTGCCGTCGACGAAGAAGGGTCGGGAAGCTTTTCTCCATCTTCTTCTCCTTCTCCTTCTTCTTCGGTGGAGGCCACGGCGCGAGAGCTCGAGGAGCCCTCCCGCCCGCTCCCGGCCCCCGCGCCCCCGCGCGCGCCTCCGCAGAGGCAGGCGGCGGCGGCGGCAGCAACGTGCCTCCTCCCCCTTCGCGCCCTGGGCGAGTCGGGCTTCGTCGCCGCGGAGAGGCACGCGGCGCTCTCCGCGGCGCTCTCCTCCCAGACCCGGCAGCCCTCCCCCTCGCTGCCGACGGCGGTCGCCGCCTCGGGCCCGCTCGCCGCCGTCGGGACCTCGTCCGGGACCGTCCTCGTCGCGTTGCCCCGGGGGCTCCTCTCCCCGCGGGAGGCTCTGGCTGCCGCTCCCGCGGACGCGGCGACGGTCGCGGTGACGCTGGTGGGCGGCGCCGGCGACAGCGGCGGCGCCGACGGCGGCAGGGCGGTCACCTCTCTGGCCTTTGGCGGCGGCGGCGCGCTGCTGCTCTCCGGGTCGGCCGACGGGGACGTCTCGCTGTTCGAGCTCCGCAGGGGAGGGAGCTGGGAGCTTTCCCGCGTCGTCAGGGACGCTCACGTGACTGCCTGCTGCTCCGCGGCCTTCGTGGGCGAGGGCGGGGCCGGAGGAGGAGGAGGGCTGGGGGGAGGAGGAGGCGCTGGAAGCGGCCTCGTCGCCGGCGGCTTTTCGCTCGCCGGTGCCATGAGCGGCGGCACCAGCAGCGGTGGCGGTTCTTCCGCCTTCTCCTCGCCCGCGGCCCTCACAGTAGACACGCGGGGCAGAGTCGTCTACCACCCCGTCGCCGCCTATCTGTCTCTCGCCGCGGCGCTCGCCGGGAGGCTGCTCGGAGGAGGAGGAGGAGGCGGCGGAGGAGGTGGAAGCAACAACGTTCATTCCAACCGCGGAGGAATCGTCGGCGGCGCCGCGGCGGCGCTCGCCCGTGGGGCCGCGGCCGGCGCCGCGGCGGCGGCGGCAGCGGCTGCAGCGGCCGCCTCCGCCTCCTCGGCCCTCGCCTCCGTGACGCCCGTGCTCGACGCCAGGTCGAGCCCCGTGGGGCCGATTACGAGCATTCAGGGGCTGGCGGTGCCGGCTCAGAGCAGCGGAAGCGGGAGCGGAGCCCTAGGCGCCGCCGCCGCCGCTGCTGCTGCTTCGACGCCCAGGGCGAATTCCTCCCCAGCCGACGGCGACGCCACGGCCCGCGCCTTCCTCTATTCCTCCCCGTCGCCTTCGCCGCCAGCATCGACTTCGCAGTGCCCGGAGGCGGCCTCCGACGGCGCCGTGCTCCTTGTGGGCCATACCGGCGTCCTTGTCGCCAGGCTGCTGTCGTCTTCGGCGGGGGGAGGGGCGGGGCCGAGGCTCGCGCAGCTGCACGTGCTGAGGCCGCCGCCGTTTCCGTCGCTTTCGCCTCCGCCTTCGCCCCCGCCTTCGCCTTTGTCGCTCGCGCGGCCGCTCCGGCGCTGCTCCCCCGTGGCAGCCTGGACGCTCGCCGTGCGTTCGACCCCTTCACCGACGGCACCTCTCTGCGCGCGCGTCGCAGTCTCCTGGGGCGCGGAAGCAGCAGCAGCAGCAACGGAGGGAGGAGAGGAAGGCGGGAAGTGCAGCACCAGCGCCGACGTCTCCCTGTTCGACGTCCCGCTGCTGCCTCCTCCTCCTCCCCCCCCCGAGTCTCCGCAGCAGCAGCAGCAGCAGCAGCAGCAACTTGACCCGCCAATGCAGGTGCCTACTTCGCCTCGCGCGTTCCTCTCGTCTTCGCCGGCCTCCTCGCCGTCGCCTCTCAAGACGAAGCAGCAGCAGAGGACACCGACGCTGCAGCCTCCGACGACGACGGCGGCGACATCAACTGCGCCTCGCCCGCCCCTCCCCCGGGCGGCGCAGGTCGGCTCGTGGTCCGAGCGCCACCCCGTCGCCGCCCTGGCTTGGCTCGACGACGGCCCGGCGCTGGCCGTTGTGCTGCTTTCCGAAGGAGAAAAAGAAGGAGGAGGAGGAGGAGGAGGAAAGAAGTCGGGAGGAGCTGCCGTCCTCAGGCTCTACGCCGTCGGCGCGGCGGAGGTCGAGGCGCGCGACGAGGTGGCGCTTCCGGGGTCGATCGAGTTGCCTTTCCCTTCCTCGTCCTCCTCGTCGCCGCCTTCTTCTTTCGCGAGGCCCGCGGCCTCTCCCGACCGCCTCCTGCTCCTCCTGCGGGAGGAGACAGGGAGAGGAAAGGCGGCAGCAGCAGCCCCGGCGGTGGTTCCCGCCTCGGCGCGCTGCCTCGGCTGGGGAGAGCGGCCCGCCGCGCTCGCCGCCGCGGGCCGCTGGCGGGAGGCGCTCTCCGTCGGCCTCTCGGTCGCCTCCGCGGCCTGCGCCTCTCCTCCCTCCTCTTCTTCTTCCGCCTCTATGAATCTCCTCTGGCGCGGCCAGGGCAGGGGCGCGGACCCGCGCCTCGCCCTCTCCTCGGCCGCCGACGCCCTCGCGGCGTACTGTTCGTCAGCGCTCTCCGAGGCCGCGGCGTCGCGGCGCTCCCTCGAAAGCGTCGACTCCCTGCTGCTGCTCTCCGACGGCGCGCCGCCGCCGCCGCCGCCCGACTTCGCGCCGCGCCTCGCAGCCTTCGCCGTCAGGTACCTGAGGGCGCTCGCGCGGGCGTCGGCGACGGCGGAAGCGCCAGCTTCGGGGGACGTCGAGGCCTCGAGCGCGGCGAGCAAAGCAGCGAACAGCGACTACCTCGGCGCGGCCTGGCGGCGCCTCTCGCCGAGCTTCGACGCCGCAGGCGCGGGGGGCGCGCTTCTGGGCGCGATCGCGGCCGAGGTCGTCGCGGGCAAGGCGCGGAGGCTGCCCCCGGACGCCGTCGCCGCGCTCGCGGCGATGGAGAACACTTCCTCCTATGCGGCGGCATCGCCGGCGCTCTTCGAGCGCGTCGTGCTCCGCCTCGACCCGAGCTGCCTCGACTTCGACGCCGCGGTCCGCGCCTGCGGAGGAGGAGGGGGAAGCAAAAAGTGCCTCGCCGCGCTCGCGGGAGTGTTCGTGAGGCTGCTCGGGGATGCGGCGACCCCCGGGGCTGCCTTCCTGGTCGACGCGCTGTTGGCGGCAGCGGATTCGAAAAGCGACGACGGCGGAGGCTTCGCTGCGACTCGGAGGATGCTCGCGTTCCTCCGCGCCTGCTTCCGCGGGGAGCCCTTCCCCCCCTCCGGCTCCTCCCTCTCTCTCCCTCCGCTCGACCCCGGGAAGGCGGACCGCGTGCGCGCTTCGGCGCTGGGCTTCCTTCTCCACGGCACGCCCGGGGCGGCGAGCGACGCCCTCTCCGCCGCCGGCGGGGGCGCGCTGCTGCCCCCTCCGAAAGGAGAAGACGGCGGCAAAAACCTCTCCCTCGACGACGGCTCGCTGCCGGGGCCGCACCCGGTGCTCCGCTTCGTTTTCTCGCGCGGCTGCGGCCGGGAGGCCGTCTCGGCCCTGCGCGACGCCCTGAGGGGCTGGGACGCGCTCGAGGAGGAGATCTGCGACGCGGCTCGCGTGCCGCGGCCGAGGAGAGGGGGGGGAGCAGGAGAAGAAGGAGGAGAGGAGCCCGGAGGCGACGGCGGCGGCGACATGCGCTCGGCGGCGCAGTCGGTCGCCGACGCGCTCGCGGCGCTCCTCGAGGAGGAGGGGGAGGGTCCGGGCCCGGGCCCTCCTCGGCTCGACGCCTCCGCCTCCGCGGAAGCATCCTTGGGCCTCATCGCAGACCTGGTGTCCGAGTCCCGCGCCACGGCGAGCGCCATGCTGCTCGAGGCTGCGCTGCGGCAGGTGGCACTCGGCGGCGGCGGCGGAGGAAGAGGAGGAGCGACGGTGACGACGACGACGAGAGAGTCGCTCCCAGAGCGAGACCCCCGAGACCGGGACGCAAGGGAGGACCTCTTCGTGCGCCTCCTCTCCGCCGCGGTGTCGCTCTACGGTTCCTCCTCCGCCGCCGCCGCCGCCGCTGCTGCTGCTGCTGCTGCTGCTCCGTCCTCGTCCTCCCCGAGGAGGAGGCGCGACGAGAGGCAGGGTGCCGCCGCCCCCCCTCCTCTTCTGGACCTCGTGTCGCTCCGCACGCTCGCGCGCTCGGCGGGCTTCCGCCGCGCCGAGGCCGCGGCGCTCGACGCGGCGGGCGACGTCGGCGGCGCCCTCGACGTGCTCCTGCTCTCTTCCTCCTCCTTCCGCGCCTTTGAGTACGCGAACCGCGTGCTCGAGGAAGCCGCCGCGGAGGCGGCGTCGTCGCCGTCGCCGTCGCCGTCTCCCTCGGGCCGGAAGCGCTGGGCGCGCCTCCGCGCCGCCGTCGTCGAGCGCGCGCCGGCGCTGGCGGCCGCCGACGGCGGCGCCGCGGCCAGGCTCGTCGCGAGGCACTTCCCCGAGGACCACGCCGCGGTGATGGCCGCGCTCTCGGGCGACGAGGCGCTGGCGTTCGCGTACCTCAGGGGCGCTTACGCGGCGGCGGCGGCGAGGGTCTCGCCCGGAGGAGGAGGGGGAGGGGGAGGAGGAGGAGGAGCAGCTGGGGCAGGCGGCGGAGGAGGAGGAGGAGACTTCGACGTCGACGACGACTCCCCCGCCGCAGCGACAGCCGCCTCCCGCGCCGCAGCAGCCCGCCTACTCGCCGACGCCAACGCCGGGGACGCCTATATCCGCCTCCTCTGCTCGCGGGACCCCGGTGGCGCGCTGCCCTTCCTCAAGTCGAGGGCGGCCTACTCGGCAGAGGCGGCGCTGGCGGTGGCGAGATACGCCGGCGTCGCCGACGCGCAGGCCTTCCTGCTGGAGAGGTTGGGTGACGTGGCCGGTGCCGCTTCGATCCTGGCCGCTGCCCTCACTGGTGCCGGGGAGGCGCTGCTCTCGGCGGGGGAAGAAAGAGGAGACGACGCGGGAAAAGGGGGCGAGGAGCAGCGGCGGCAGGAGGGGCAGCAACAGGAAGTGCGGCGCCAAGCAGCTCGACGCCACAACCCGCGTCCGCGCCCGCTGCCGCCGAGGGAGGCGCTGCTCTCCGCCCTCGACGACGCGCTGGGCCTCTGCAACCGCGGGGGCGCGGACCTGCCTCCCGCGGCCGCGGCGGCCCTGTGGATGACGGTGGTGGACGCGCTCGCGGACCTCCTCAGGAGGGCCGGGAGCAGCAGCAGCGGCAGCAGCGGCAGCTGCGGCAGCAGCGAAAGAGGAAGAGGGGGGACGCCGCGGGCGGCGGCCTCGGGCGAAACCGCCGCCTCGCTCTTCGCCTCGGCCCTCGACGCCGCGGTCGCGGCGGCAGCCGCCTCCGTGCCCCTGCGCTCCATCGGCGAGCGCATGCTCGAGCGCCACGGCGCCGCCCCGCTGCGGGAGTTTAGGGCCACGCTCGCCGGGGTGCTGGCGGGGGGCCGGCGCGAGGCGGCGCTCGCCGCGGCGGCGGCGAGGCTGTCGGCGTCCGACGCGGCGCTCGCCGCGGGGGCCGCGAGGGCCGCGGCGGTCCGGGCGTCGAGACCCGACAGCGGATCACGAGCGGGAGGAGGAGAGAGCGAGGAGGCCGTTGTCGTCGTCTTCGACCGTGTCGACGAGCGGCGCGGGCGGCGCCAGCGGCAGCGGAAAACGAAGCCTCGGGAGAGCGGCGGCGGAGGAGGAGGCGGAGGCACGCTCGGGCTCTCGCTCGCGCCGGCCGGGGAGCGCCTGCTGCTCGGGGAGACGGCGGCGCGGTCCGCCGCGTCGGCCGCCTTCCGTGCCCGAGACGACGATGACGATGACCCGGGGAGCCCGCTTTACCGCGGCGGGGTCGACGTGGGCTACCTGATGCTCCACGACGTGAGCCTGCACGGCGTGTTTTGAAGAGAGGGAGATAATTTGTAAGCTTCGTTTTTTTCTCCTTTCTTCCAATTCGCGCCCTTCATCGAACACAAAGAAAAAAGAAGGAAAGAGGAGAGCAGTGAACGTAAAAGCACAAAAAAATCTCGTCTGTCGACAGAGCGAAAGCGAAAAAGGAGACGAATTCGCATCCCGTTTCCCTTTTCTCTTTCTACACTGACTCTCTTGCTTCCCTCTCCAGCTTAAAAATGGAGCGCGTCCGCGAGGCCGTCGACCTGGCCCGCCGCTCCGCGGCCCGGGCTGCCCCGGAAGCCGCCGCCGGGAGGAGGAGGAGGAGCTCCTCGACTTCTTCGCAGCAGCAGCCTTCACAAGCGTCGGCCGAGGCAGCGGCCATCGACGACGCGAGCGTCGCGCGCTCCAAGCTCGCCCGCCTACTCCCCGACACGCCCACGGACCAGCTCTTGGCGTCGCTCGTGGCCTCATCGGTCTCGGGCGCCGGGGAACTCAAGGTACGAGGGGAGGAGGGAGGAGAGAGAAGAGGGAGAAAAAGAGAGAGAGAGTCGACAGCAAAAAAGCACTCGATTGAAGAAATTGCTCACGCTTCGCCCGTCGCGCCTTTTGCTCTCTCGACCTCGTCGGAAAAACCGAAACCCGCTTCCACAGGACTTCCTCTCAGCCTGCCTCGACTCCGCGGGCGCCCTCGCGCCCCTCGTCGCCTCCGGGGAGGCCTCCGAGACCGCGGGATCGGTCTCTTCCTCTCGTCTCGCCTCCCTGACCCTGAGCACGCTCGGCCTCCTGACCTCGCCCAACGGCGACGGAGATGGAGGAGGCTCAACCACCGGTGCCCGCCGCGCGGCAGAGACCCCCGCCCTCGGTCGCCTTCTGGCGCGCCTCGTCGCCGTCGTGCTCCCGCAGCACCTGCCTGCGACGCTCCGCGGCAGCGTGGAGGCCCTGGAGAAGGCCGCGGCCGCGGCGGCTGCGGAGGAAGAACGAGGAGATGGAGGAAGTCGCGGCGCTTCCTCCTCATCGACGTCTTCATACTCCCCCTCCGCCTGCGCCGCACGTGCCGCGCTCGAGGTCCTCTCCGCGGGCCTCTCCTCCCTGGGACGGATCTACGTGGCCCCGGGCAAGCGCTTCATCGTCTACACGGAGAACGGAGAGGGGGAGGAGGCGACGGGCAGCGGCGGCGACGAGGGAGAGGGAGGAGCGGGAGGAGGCGGAGCAGGAAACCAGCCCATGGCGATCGACGAGGACGCGTCGTTCGACCCGCTCGAGCTGCAGGCCGCGGTCGTCTCGCGCGTGCTCGCCCTGCGCCGGTGGCCCGCGCCGCCCTCGGTGGTCGTGGGCGCGCTGCGCGCCGCGCCGCTGCTGTCGGCGGAGCAGGCGATGGCGCTCGCCGCGAGGGCGCTGAGGACCGCCTCGGCGGCATCCGCTGCTGCCGCCTCGGGCTCCCCCCCCTCGAGCCGCTCTTCTCCTCCTCCCCCCGCCTCCTCCTTCGCCGACGTCGCGCCGCTGGCCAGGCAGGTCCTGCTGCTGCGCCCCTCCCGGGCCGCCGGGGCCGCTCTGCTGGGCCTGGCGAGGGTGCTCGACGGGCTCTTCGCCTTCGAGGCGAAAAATGCATCTTCTTCCTCTTCCGCGGCTGCCGCGGCTGCTGCTGCCGCCGCCTCCGACGCCGCCGCCGCGGTGCTCCTCGAGGTCGAGCTCGCCGCCAAGAGCGGCGGCGTGCCCGAGGCCGCGGCGGTCGCCTGGACCCGCTCCCTGGCGTCCCGCGCCTCGCCCTCGCCCGGGGGCGCGGCCCTGCTGCTCACGCTGGCCGGGGTCCCCCGCCTGGCGTCCCAGGCGGTCGAGGAGACCGCGAGGGCTCTGTCGGGCGCCTTCAGGGCCGAGGCCGTCGCCGCGGGGTCGCGCTGGGCCGCGAGGCTGCCCGCGCTCCCTCTGCCCGCCGCGAGGGACCTCGAGGAGGCGCTCGTCGGGGCCGTCTCCTGCGGGGGGGGCAGGCTCCTGGGCTCTGCGCTGGCCCTGGCGGGGGTGCTGCTGGACGGGGCCCCGCTCGTGGCGGCCTCGGCGGTCCTCGGAGCCGACGGCGACGACGACGACGACGAAGGCGGGGCCGAAGCAGCCGACGAAGAGGAGGCAAGAAAGGAGAAGGCAGCCTCTTCCTCTTCTTCCTCTCTGCGCTCCTCCCCCAACCTTCCCCCGGACGAGCGCGGTGCCCGCCTCGGGGCCCGCGTGCTCGTCGCTGCCTACGGGGCCTCGCGTCTGAGCCGCGGGGACGTTCTCAGGCTGCTCTGCGGCAGGCTCGCGGCCTCGGCGGGGGGCTGGGCGGCAGACGGAGGAGGGGGCCGTGGCGGAGGCCATGGAAGCTGCGAAAGCGCCGCCCGCGGCGTGCCGCACTGCATCGCCGCGCTGGGGGAGATCGCCCGGGGCCACCCGGAGGACCTGGGAGGGGCCCACGCGGACGCGCTCCGCGAGGCGCTGGCGCTCGCCGGGGCTCTGCCGGCCGCGGCCGGGGGCATCGCGCTCCTGTCGGCGCTGTGGCCGGCCGCGCGCCGCTCGCGCGGCGCGCGCGACGCCGCCGCGCTCGCGCTCCGCAAGGCCGCGTTCTCCCGCGAGCCCGCCGCCCGGGCCACCGCGGCGAGGGGACTGCTGATGACGGCCTCGGCGGAGGCCAGGGCGGCGTCCCTGGCGCTGGAGGAGGCCCGCGAGAGGGCCGCGGCGGCGGCGGCGGCGGCGGTGGCGGCGAGGGCGAGGGCGCGAGCGGGAGCGGACGGAAACGACGGCGGCGACCCGGGCCCCTCGCAGCAGGCCGCTCCGTCGCAGCAGCCCTTCCCGGCGGCAGAGGAGGCCGCGGCGGCGGTCGCAGCAGCGCAGGCGCAGGCCTTCCACTTCCAGCAGTCTGCAGCCTCCTCGGCCACCGCCGCGCAGGAGCTAGGGGGGCTGCTTCGAAGGGCACTGGCGCAGCAGGAGGCTGTGAGGATTGCGGTGTACGGCTCGGCGCCCTCGCTCGTCAGGGCCGACGTCGCCAGTTCTGTCTCTTCGACCACCGCCACTACCACCACTTCGACGCTCGCCTCGCTGTTGGCCCCGCACCTGGAGAAGTTCGTGGGAGACGGCACCCCGCGCGGGGGCGCGCCGCTGAGGCTCGACCTGGCCATCGTCCCCGTCGCAGGATCCGGCGCTCTCTCTTCCTCGGCTGCTGCTGCCGCGCTCGAGGCCGACGACGTCGACGAAGAGGCGGGGGCTCCCTCCGCCGCCGCCGCTGCTGCCGGCGCTGCGTCTTCTTCGTCTGCTGCTGGAATCCGCATCGTCGAGCCCCTCGCGGCGCTGCTCTCCTGCGCCCGTCTGTCGGTCCTCGCGGCCCGCGGGAGGCACGTCGGGTCTGCCGCCGCGCCCGTCGCCGCCGGAGCGGAGGAGGGAGAGGCCAGCGCCAACCGCCGCTCGGACCCGGTCTCCTCTCTCTCCCTGGCCTTTGCGCGCGCCCGAGACGGCGTCCTGGCCTCCGTGCCGGAGGACTACGGCCTCGACAAGACCGCGGGGCTCGGCGACAACGGCGGCAGAGCCGCGACCTGCCCGACCCTTGGCGCGGCCCGCGCGGGAGCGCTGGCGGCGTGCCTCGAGGTGCTCATGGAGGACGCCGCCGCCGCGGCGCTCTCGGCCGACGAGCCCGCGGACTCGGCCGCGACCAAGGTCTCCGCGGCGTTCAAGGTGCACGAGAGGCTGCGCAGGATGCTGCTGCAGCTGCTGGTGGCTTCGACTGCGAGCACGACGGGCTCGGCCGGTGGCGGAGGCTCCTCTTCCTCCTTGGGCGCCGCCGCCGCCGCCGTCGGGAGCAAGCGCGGCCGCGACGGCGGCTCCTCCTCTTCTTCTTCTACCTCGGCGCCCGCCTCGTTCGCGCTCCGGGCCCTGCTCCGATCGCACCTGTCCGCGGGGGCGATCGCCGCCTTCCTCGACGCGCTGGTCGAGGACGGGATGAAGCCGAAGGCGCGCTTCGTGCCCCCGCCGAACCGAAACGGATCGGCGAGCGGCACTGGCGGCGACGGCAGCGCTGGCGGCGACGGCGCTGCTGCTGCCGCTGCCGGGGCGACTTCCCCGTCGCTCGGGGAAGGGGCCCGCCTCGCCCGGGACAAGCATTTCCAGGCGTTTGTGCTGCGCTCGGCGACGGCGCTGCTGCTGTCGTCGCAGTCGAGCTTCGCAGCTTCTCCTTCAACTGCAACGTCGTCAAACAACAGCAACAGCAATCCGGCAGCGAGGGCCGCCGCTGCCGCCGCCGCAGCGTCTTCGCCCTGGGCGAGGCGCGCCCGCGCGGTACTGGCCCGCCCGCTGCTCCGTGCGGCGGGGATGATCGTTTCTGCCTACGCGGGCACGCGCGGCGGCGGCGCTGCTGCCGCTGGAGGCGGCGGTTCCGGCGGCGGCGGTGCGAGCGCAAGCGTCGCGGCGGCCCTCCTCGGAGGGAGCAACGGCGTCCCAAACCCCGCCGCGACTGCGGCCCTGCTCGCGGGGGACTCGACAGAGTCGCTTGTGATGCTCGCCGTGCAGTCTATTGGCGTGCTGCTCAAGGGGGCGGCCCTCGGAGGGGACCTGAGGGAGGTCTTGGAGAGCGCCGGCGAGGAGGAGGAGGAGGACGACGAAGAGATGAACGACGGCGACGGCGACAACGGAAAGCGCCGCGGCCGCCATCAGCGGACCTGGCTGCCCCTCGCCGCGAGGCTCGTCGAGAGGCTCTCCGACAACGCGTGCTGGAAAGAGCTCGAGGCCCTGGCGACGGTGCTGACCGGCGTGACCGCGAGGATCGGAGGAGCGGCAGGAGGGAACTCTTCCGCCGCCGACGCCGCCGACGCCGCCGGCTGCTGCTGCGCGCCGCTCGCCGCAGCGGCGCGCCAGGCTCTCTCCTCCAGGGAGCTCTCGCACGGGCCCGCGGTGCGCTCGCTCGTGGCCCTGCTCGTCTCTGCCTCTCGCCCCGAGCGAGGGGAGGACTTGGAGGCGGCCCACGACGTCTCGCGCGCCGTCGCGGAAGTCCTGGCGGTCGCCGCGACGACCAACCCGGGAGGGGACGGCGCCGCTGCCTCGGTCGCCGCGGCCGCGGCGGCGGCGTCCGAGGCTCTCCCCGCGATCAACTCGAGGACGCTCCCGGCCGCCGCCGGGGCCCTGGCCGAGGCTCTCACCGCCGCCCTGACAGACGTCGCCTGGGCGCTGGCCCGCACGCGGGAGGCCGTGGGCAACGCCCAGGGCGGAAGCGGCTCTGGAGGCGGCGGAGGAGGAAAGGCAGCGCCCTCTGCTGCCGCCGCCGCGGCCGCCGCCGCCGCTTCGGCCGCCGCCGCCGACGCCTCCTGCGACCGCCTCCGGGGGCTCCTGGCGCCCCTCGCCGAGCTCGCGAGGGCCTCGGGGCTCAGCGTCCGCGCCCCGCGGGCTGGGGACCGCACGCTTTTAGCTATCCGAGCTGCCTACCGCGCGCTGACCGCCGCAGCGAAGCTCGCGGGGATAATGACGGCTGCTGCTGCTGCCGCGGCGGCAACAGGCTCGGGAGCAAACCCCTCCTCGTCTCTTTCGGCTGCTGCTCGCCCGGCGCTCCGCCCGGCGTTCAGTGCCCTGGTTGCCGATGTCCACGAGACGCTGGGTCCAGCGGCGCAGGGGATGATCCTGGACTCGGAGAACACCGCGGCGGTGACGGCGGGGAGTGGCGGCGGAGGAGGAGGAGGAGGAGTTGCTCCGGCGACGGCGACGGCGGCGGCGGCAAAAATTTCAAACGCGGCCGCGGCCTCCAACGGCGCCCGCGCCCCCGAGATCGTCTTCGCCGCGGAGGCCTTCGACGCGGCCCTCATCAAGCTGGGAGCCGCAACGCGCGCCAACCTGATGCGCGGCGCGAGGCGCGCGATGGCCCGCGACTTTAGGATCACACTCAACGACTCGACGACGACGATGACCGGAGGAGGCGGAGGACGAGGATGCACGCCGGCGACGGGAAACAGGGGAGGGAACTCGTCGGCCGGCGCTGCCCGCCACCCCGCGAGGGACACGCCCTTGGCCGAGACCAAAGCCAATGGGGAGAGGATCTGATAGTTTTAGTTATGAACTGAAACGCGCGCGTGATAGGGAAGAGAGACAAAAAGAGAGAGAGAAACTTCGCCTTTTTTCAATGATTTTTTTTGGAAATCTCTCGAGTAATTTTCACGTTCCCCCCGACGAAGAAAACAAGTAAAACAAATTATTTCCATCTCATCTCTCTCTCTCTCTCTCTGCCTGTCCAATAAAAGAACAGATGAAGAAGGAAAGGAGAAGACGCCGCTCTCTCTCTCTCAACGATTTTGATATAATGAAATGGAAAACAAAAACCCAAGTTTTTTTTAACGCTGCGTTTGAAGTTCCTTTTTTTTTGCGTTTTTTTGATGATAGTCGAAAGTTGAAAGAAAAATGATTTTCTAGGAACAAAGGGGGGACAAACTGGACCGAGTAAAAGTGTTGTTGATAGCGGGAAGGGGGTAAAGACTGGAGAACAAAGGTCTGGGGGGGGTGGTGGTGCTAGGGAGAGAAAGGGAAGGGGCGAAGAAGGCGAAGGAAGAAAAGAAAGTATGCGAACAAACGAAAAAGACACTCCTCAAGTGTAGATCGCCGCGTCGCACACAAACTTGTCCCTCGTCAGCACGCCAAACCCTTGCAGGCACTGGTCCCACGTCCCCGTCGCCTGGTTCAGCCCTGCCAGCGCCGACGTCGCCGCGGCGTTGTTCTCGATCGACACGCGCGAGTCGTTGGACGCGCGGACGTCGGCGAAAGCGTCGTCAAAGGCCGGGAACTCGACGATCGCGCCCAGCAGCACGTTGGGGTTGGCGCCGGGCCCGAAGAGGTGTCGCACCTTGTCGCACGAGCCCGTCCGCGGGCACGCCGCCGACCGCGACTGCGGGCGGGTGGGGGGCCTCTTGCCCCACCCGACCATCAGGCTGCGGCCCCCGTCCCCCAGGAGGTAGCGCATCTGCGCGCGCGCGAAGCAGGTGTAGCGGTCGCGCTTGCCGACCGTCAGGAACTTGCTCTTCATCTGCCCGTACATCAGGCTCAGCAGCGCGGCGTTGGCCGTCCCCCCCGTCGTCGGGCTGGCCCTGTTCCACGCGCGCCCCCTCGGGGTGAACAGCACCTTGCCCGTCGTCGAGCAGATCCACTGCTTCAGCATGTCCTGGACGGCAACGTGGAAGGCGCCCTCGTCGGTCAGCTGCGCGAGCAGGACGTTGCTCGCGAAAAACATGTTGTCCCAGTCGAACGTCAGCGACAGGTCGCGCTCGCCCTCCATGTCGACGTGCGCGCCGTAGTACTTGTTGACGTCCTGAAGGTAAGCCGTGTCGTTGGTCGCCCGGTACATCCAGGCGGCGGCCCAGAGGAGGTCGTCGCGGTAGGAGGTCGAGTTGTAAAAGACGAGGGCCGAGCCGTTGGCAAACGCCGTCGGCGGGGGGCAGGCCGCGCGCGGCACCTTGGACGTCACGCGCGCGCGGGCAAACTTGCTGGTGCAGTCGTACTTGAACCGGGCCGTGTAGGCCCCCTCGTGCCTGGTCGCCTGGCGGTACAGGCCCCCGGCGGCGGTCATCAGCTGGTCGTAGTAGGCGCTGTTGTTGCCGTGCTCGCGGAAGACGAGCGCGGAGGACACCAGCGCGCCGACGAGCTGGCCCGCGAGGTCCGAGGCGCCGTCGGCGGAGTGAACGACGTAGGCGGGGCGCCGCATCTGTTTTTTTTGTTTTCGTCGAGGGTGCGAGTTTTTGTGGAGGTGTGAAGGGAGGACAAGAGGGGAAAAGAGGTGAGCAAGAGAAAAAGGAAGCAGAAAAGTGTTGCCGCTCGTTGCGTGTCGCCTCTTCTCAACCCTGACTCTTCAGCGTTTTTCCCTCTCTCCACCCCGACAAAACTCGACTTAAAAAACTCTCTCTCTTTTCTCCTTACCTCGCGCTCCGTCATGTTCTCCGGCGTCGCCCACGTGTCGAAGTCCGTCGTCAGGTTGCCGACCTGGTAGACCATGGTGTACCCGCCCTTCCTCCCGGACTCGGGGTGGAAGGTCTTGAGCAGGTAGTCGGCGCCCCACTTGACCGAGTCGAGCGCGTGCCTCGTCTCCCCGGCCCGCGCGTAGCCGCGCGGGAAGGTCAGCATGCCCCAGGCCAGCATCGAGGTGGTGAAGGCCGTGGTGACGGTCATCTTGACGGTTCCCACGGCGCCGCCAGAGGCCCACCCCCCCGTGAGGTCGTCGAAGCGGAACTTGGGCGAGCGCTCGTACGGGAACGTGTTGCCGCGGAACGCGACGCGGTTGCCCGCGGGGAGCTCGCCCAGCCTCTGCGCCTCGTAGAAGCGCAGCGACGCGCCCGCCGCGCGGCCGTAGTCGTACTCGGCCGGGTAGACGGCCCACAGAAGCATCAGCGCGAGCAGCGAGCAGACGTACGACAGCAGGAAGCAGACTTTGCACGCGGCGGCGAGCACCCGGCCGCGCATGCCCAGGGCGTAGATCAGGAGCAGCGTCGGCGAGATCATCGAGTAGATGATCCAGACCACCGAGATCGACAGCGTGGTCACGACGGTCGGGCCGTGGGCGAGCTTGGAGATGCCGATGCCGAGCGTGACGGTGAGCGAGACGAACGACAGCGCGGGCATCCACAGGTCGCCAATCGCCGAGTTGGCGAGCCGGCCCGCCGCGCCCTTCATCGTCGTCTTGAACGTGATCTTGGCGCGCCCCGGGATCAGGGACAGCAGCGACTTCCAGCACGCCTTGATGAACGTCCACCACAAGATGTTGTTGGCGACCGTGGCGAAGAAGATGGGGAACGCGTGCGTGCGCTTGTGCATGAAGTTGAGCACCGCGGACTGGCCCAGGACGTAGACGGTCAGCGCGCCGGCGGCCCACTTGGAGACGACGATGGGGAACATGCCGGCCCAGATGGTCAGGATCGGGATGAGCATGAAGAGCGGCGTGGTCATGGCGCCGACGAAGTAGGACCACACGCCTGAGAGAGGAGTTTTTGGTTTTTTTTGAAAAAAAAGAGAGGGGTCGAAAAAAAAGGTGAGTTTTTCTTCTTTCTTCTCTCTCTCTCTCGTCCGACTTCTCGACCTCTAAAAAAAACCGAAAAAAAACCGAAAAAACTCACCAGAGCAGTACATGATCTTCATCGGCCACGACAGCTCCTTCTGCAGCAGCGGGTTCTTCGGACCGAAGACGATCTGGAAGTGGCCCTTGCACCAGCGGGAACGCTGCTGGAAGCAGTTTCGCACCTGCTCGGGCGCCTCGCCGACGACGAGGTACTCCTCGACGTAGCGGCACTCCCACTTCTTCTTCTTGAGCTCCATCCCCAGGGCAAAGTCCTCCGTGAGGGTGTACTCGGGGGACCAGCTAAATTTGGGGAGGGTTTTGGTTGGGGGGAGGGGGGGGGTGAGGAGAGAAAGAGAGAGAGAGAAGAGAGAGAGAAAGAGAGAGAGGGGGTAAAAGAAGAAGAGTGAGTGTTGAGTTTTTTCGCTCCTCGCGACCTCTCGACCCCCCCCCCTCCCGATGAAAAAGAAGAAAGAAGAAAAAAACTCACCCTGCGTCCCTGAACGCCGCCGAGCGGATCAAAAAGTTGGTACCGGTGCACGAGATGAACCCCAGAGCGTCGTAGCCGTGCTGCGCGTACTCCCAGAAGTGCGTGTTCGAGTGGTTGAAGATGTCCGCGCGCAGGTTTGTGTTGTAAAACGACTGCGGCGACAGCACCATCGCGACGTCGTCGCCGGCGTCGAGCTTGTAGAGCATCTTGAGGAAGAAGTCTGGGTTGGCGACCTGGTCGGCATCGAACACGCAGATGACCTCGTTGGGGGGGATCGGCTGCCCGTCGGGGTAGATCTGGCGCGCGCAGTTGTTCAAGTTCGCAGACTTGCCGTTCATCTCACCCGAGGCGCGCGTCCGCCCGGAGACGTAGACGACGCCTCGCCCGGGCGCCATGCACCAGCGGCGCTTCTTGGGGTCCTTGCCGTCATCGCAGAGGTAGACGGTGACCTGATGATGTTGGTTGATATTGGTTGGAAGAAAGAGAAGAAGAGTGAGTTTTTTTTAGTTTTGAGTTTTTCGTCACCGACGCTCTCTCTTGACCCCCCCCCTCCAGGAAAAAAAGTAAAACAACAACAAGAAAAACCACTCACCCTGCACCCAGCGGGCAGCGCCGCCCTCTGCGCCGCCTCGCACGTCTTCGATATGATGTCCAGAGGCTCCGAGTAGCACGGCACCATCACTCGAACGTGGTATGGGACGGCGACCTTGACCATCCCGGGAACGTCGGAGGTCTCATCCTTCTCCGGCTCCTCGGAGACCGGGTCCAGCACCAGGTTGGCGCCGTAGATGAGAGTGGTGGTGGCTCCGCACATCTGGTGAGAGAGAGGAAGAGGGGGTTTGGGGAAGGGGAAGAGAGAAAACAGAGGGAAGAAAGAGGGTGAGAGCTGGGAAAGTAACGGCGGAGAAGACAACCGCGAGCACGTCTGTCTCGTTTCGTTTCAAAGGAAGAGGAACAGAAAGGAAAAAAGACTGACTCACCTCGATGAGGAAGACGACGACGCCGTAGAACATGTACCTGCCCAAGTCCATCGTCTTGGTCACGCGCACGAAGAAGTAGAGCACCAGGCTCAGGCAGTAGAACGTGACCGCCGCGATGCCGCCCCAGTTCTTCTTCGTCTTGCGGTCGTACTTGCGGAAGTTGTAGCCCTCGGGGATTTGCGAGGGGAGGACCGTGTCGGCGGGCACGGGGGCGAACATCGCGCGGACCTCCTCGCCGAGTTCGACGTCGGCGTTGTAGGGGTGGGCGACGTATTCCTGTGTTTGATATTATGATATTTTCGAGGTTTTTGGTTTTTTGGGGGGAGGTGAGTTTTTTTCTTCTCTCGACCTCTTCTCCCTTCTCCTCCCTTCGACCTCTCTCTCTCTCTCTCTCTCAAAGAAGGAATAAAGTAAAAACAAGACGCTTACCACGATCTCCTCCTCCTCCTCCGACTCCGACTCCTGCACGACCTGCTTCGACTTGCGGATCGTCCGCTTCATCGACTGGTGCGTGTCGAGGGTGTCGGACGCGTACTGTTTTTTTTTTTTTTTTTTTTGTGGAGGTGAGACCGAGAGCGAGAGCGAGGGGTCGAAAGAGGCCAAGTGAAAAGGTTGGATTCTCTCGAGAGCCATCTCGCCACCGCCAAGAAGTCCGCTTTCTCCGACTCGATTCCCCATATTCGACGCTTGAGATCATCGATGAATCATCGGAACGAAGAGAGCACCTGGATTCGATGGGGAAAGGCGAGGCAAACGACGCAGAGAGAGAATGCGCGAGAGAAAAACAAAAACTAGAAAAGAAACTCACCCCGCCCTTGCCGCCGTCGTCATAGCCGTCGTTGGCCTGGCCGCCGCCCTGGCCTCCGGCGCCGCCGTCATCCTCCAGGGCCTCGGCGAGTCTGTGATTGTTGTTTCGAGAGAGGAAGAGGTGATGAGAAAAAAATGCAAGGAGGTGAGCAAGGAAGAAGAAGAAACAGACGAAGGAACAGGCAATCAAGGAGGAGGAAGGGCCTCGGCGCGTCGAGGGGGGGGGGGCGAGCGTCAGCGACTCTCTCGCGCTCGCGCAACTCATCTTTCCGCGCGTCCTTCCGCGGGCACTTTTTTCCCGCATGAATCGCCAACCGCCACCCACGTGCGGTGCAAACACATCTAAGGAGGCGTGTCGAAGGAATCATCACGGGAAAAGAAGGCGACTTGAGGGCAGCGCTGGAGCGGCGATGCGAGGACTAGAGGGCCGAGTTTTTTTTCCGCTTCTCGCTCTCTCTCCCCTTCCTCCCCCCGCTCTCGACGCTTGGGCGAAGGAGAGAAAATCAATCTAGACAAAAAACGCACCTCATCAGAATACCGAGCGCCTCGCGCTTGGATCCGCCTCCTCCACGACGCTATAGTGATTGAATATTTGAGAGCATAGGGGGTTGAAGAGAGGTGAGCGAAGGCAGGGAGAGGGAGGAAAAGGGTGACGGAGAAGCGGATTTGTTTCTTCGTTCGCGCGAGAGAGCTTGCCGAGGGACGAAGAGAGAGCAAGTCCGATGCTTTCTTTCTTCTTTCTTCCTCTTCCATACGTACCTCGTCGCTGCCTGAGGAGCCTCCCGTGTCCATGAGCCCATCGGCATGGCCCATTTGCTCTGTCCGCTCGCGGTGGGCGAGTTGGAGAGCGAGACGGGGTGGGAACTGTGACGGAGCTCAGACGAAGAAAGGCGAAGAAATCAGGGGAGCAGCAGCGCTTGCTCGCGCCGCTCCTAGTAGAAGACGATGAGAAAGAGAAAAAGAGCTCGCTCGCCCCTTGTCTCTCTCTCTCTCTCTCTCTCGACTCTTCCCGAAAGCGATAACCTCGAGACGCCGCTCTCAAGAGAGGGACGCGCCGGGCTTCGCGACGGAGGAGAGCGAAGAAACGCGAAAGACCGGAGAGGAGAAAGCCTCTCGCGGTTCCGAAGAGTTGAAGAGGAAAGTCGAAATGTGAATCTAGGAGAGCTTCTTGCCCCCGAACTTCGCAAACTCTCGCCCCGAATTTAGTCTTCTCACTCTTTCTGCTGTCGCAGCGCCGTCGACGGCCCTCTCTCTCAGCTCTCTCTCTCTCTCTCCGCAAAGAGAAGCGCGTCTCACAGCCCTTTTTTCTCCTTTCTCTCGCTCTCTTCCTCCACGCCAGCGCCTCCGCTCTCGCTTCTTCCAAGCACTGGAACGGCTGCTCTCGCACCTCCGTCGCCGCCGCAGAAAGATAAACAAAACAAGCAACGAGATGGGCTCGTCCAAAAAAAAGCCGGGCGCCCCCTCGGGCGGCGTGCACTCCAACCTGCCCCCGGAGGTCGCGGCGGCAAAAGCAGAGCTGATAGACGTCGAGAACAAGAGGACGACGCTCGTCGAGGAGCTGAGGCTGGTGGAGAAGCAGGTGAGATGTGATGAGCGTTGATGAAGATGCTCGAGACGCCGATTTTTTGACCTCCGCTCTCGCTCTCTCGTGCTCTCCTTCTTCTTCTTCTCACCCCCCCCCCCGACCACCTCCCCCCCCCAAAAAACAAACATAAATCTCCAGATCTACGACCTCGAGACGCGCTACCTCGCCACCGCCAACCCGGCGGGCACCGCCCTTAAGGGCTACGACGGCCTCCTCTCCTCCACCGGAGGCGCCGGGGGCGCAGGCGGCGGCGGAGGAGGGGGAGCGGGAGGGAGGAGGCCCGCGACGGTCAAGGCCGAGGAGCGCCTGTTCTCGAGGAGCAGCACCACGGGACAGCCCCCCGGGTCGAAGTGAAACCCGCAAAAACAAAAACTGTAAACTTAGAACTGAAGTAAAAGTCGAAAAAAAAAGAGGAGGGGCGATGCTACAAATCAAACAAGTGAACGAAGAAGAAAAAACATTTTTTAAGTTTGCGTTTTTTCCCTTTCATTTATAAAGAAGGAATGAAGGGCTGAGTCGTGGGAGGTAAAAAGTCATGATAAAATATGTCGAAGTCTGTCTAGGGGATGCCTGTCTGCGTTCACGCGGGGTGAAAAAGGGGGGAAAAAGGCAACAACAAGAAGAAGGTCAAAATCAGACGTTGCTCGCCGACGGCGGCGCGGCGCCGCTGCTGCCGCTCTTCTTCCTCTCCGCCTCCTTCGCGGCCTCCCTCTCGGCCTCGGCCTCGGCGGAAGACGCCGTCGGGGTCAGCCCGACCTCGCTCCCGCTTGAGAAGTTGCCCGAGCCGCCGGAGGAGGAGGAGTGCGCCCCGGCGGCCCCCTCGGCGAAGGCGCCGAAGAACGCCCCCGCCTCCGTGGAGCCCGACGTGGTTCCACGCGGGCGGCCAAAGGGGAAGCCGCCGTTTCCGCCGCTGCTCCCGGGGACCCCCCCCCCGCCGCCGTTGTCGTCGCCCTCGAGGGGCATGTACTGCCTCAGGATGGCGGCGACCTCGGCCCTGGCCTCGGCGCGGGCCCTGCCCCTGTGAACGACGAAGCCGGCGAGCAGGGCGACGACGGCCGCGGCGGCGACGACGCCGACGAACGAGACCACAGAGAGGCCCCCCCTCCCGAGGGCGCTGGCCGACCCGACCCCCCCGTCGGCGGGGAAGCACGCCCCGAGCCCCGCGTTCCCCCCGACCTGCTTGTAGCCCTCGCGGCACGAGCAGGTGTAACCCCCGGGGGTGTTCTCGCACTCCTGATCGCACTGGTCGGTGCCCTCGGCGCACTCGTCGATGTCCTCGCAGCCGCCGCGCTTGGACGGCGAGGAGGCCCGGCCGTCGCCGCGGAAGCCGAACGGGCACTGGCACTTGAAGCCGCGGAAGGTGTCGACGCACGCGGAGAACAGGGGTTCTCCGCTCTTGGCGTCCTTCTCCTTCGACTTCCAGCACCCGCCGTTGTCCGCCGAGGCGCACTCGTTCACCTCGAGCGCCGGGGACAGGCACGCCGGGGGCTCCGTGGCCTCGGAGAAGCCCGCGCAGAGCCCGCGCGTCACCGACGGCGCGTCGAGCCTGCCGCGGTACTGCGCCTTGTTGATGACGACCGTGGGCGTGATGAGAACTCGGGACGAGGACCCGCCGCCCAGCCCCTGCGCGTCGAGGTTGGCCTCCATGACGTCGGAGTCCGCGTCGGCAGAGACGTCCCCGACGCAGTTTTCGACGGCGGAGCGGTCGATGCCGGCCGCGTCCAGGGCCTCGCGGAGGCACCTGTCGTCGCCGAATTTCCCCTTGCGCATCGTGCAGTCCTCGGCCGCCTTGACCGAGAACCTCCACCAGCTCCAGGGCTTGCCGGCCTTCGTGGCGGCCTCGAAGGCGCACAGCTGCCTCTTGGCCTCTGCGACGACCTCCTTGCCGCCGTATTTCCCCTTGAAGTCGTCCCCGACGGGCGCCATCGAGCAGTACCTCCCTTCGTGGATGCAGCTCCTGCGGCACTCGGGCGCGGAACGCTCGTCGGCCGAGGCGCCGAACGCGCAGCGGCGCGTGACGAAGCGGGGAGTGAACTGCGCGAACCCGCCCTTCTCGAGCTCGACGGCCTGCCTCTCGAAGGACCTCTTGAAGGCCGTCTGGCGATCGCACGAGGCCCCGCAGCCGTCATCGGGCGTTGACCACAGCTCCCACTCGACGCGCGCGTCCGGGTGCGCAACGGCGTCCGTCCAGTCGAGCTCTGCCATGACCTTCTCGGACCTCTTGGGGCTCCCCCCCCCCCCCTTCGAGGCCCTGTCCAGCGCCTCCTTGAGGCGCTTGCCGGTGGCCTGCGTGACGAGAGCGGTGGGGATGGTGATCTCCTCCTTCAGCTTGGAGATGTCGGGCCTGTCGTCGGGGGCGGCCTGTTTTTTTTTTTTTTTGGGGGGGGGGGAGGTTTTTTTTGGGTCGAGAGGGAGAGAGAGGGGGGAGAAAGAAAGTGAGCCTTTTTCTCTCCTTTTCCTTCTCTCGCTTCCCCTCCTCCACTCCACTCTCTCTCGAGAAAAAAGGAAAGGTCACCATCGTCACCAGCGCCTCGTCCCTGTCGTCTGCCACGATCAGCGCCGCGGCCCCGGCCTTCTCGGCGTTGGAGGCCTTCTCGATGAAGAAGCAGTCGCCGCGGTCGACGAGCGCGATCACCGGAGACGAGCTCGAGTCCCTCTTCAAGGCATCGACGGCCTCCCTGGGGAAGGGCTTGCAGGCGTCGACGCTGACGTGGCGGATCTCTCCGGCGAGGGTGGCGCCGTAGAGGGGGACGCCGAACTGGAGAGGGTTTGGGTTCGGGGAGGAAGGGAGAGGTTAAGAGAAGAATGAGAAGGAGAAGAGAAAGAGAAAGAGGAAGCAGCAGCCGCAGCAGCAGCGGAAGAGGAACGAGGGAAAATTAAGCGGAAAGAAGTCGAAAGACTCACGTCCCCGATCGCTGCGTCGTGCCTCCCGGCGACCGAAGACGGCTCCAGGATCCGGAGCGAGTTGGTCTCGACGACCCACTGCGCGTCGGCCGTCGGCGCGGCGGCAGAGGCGACGAGGGCGAGCGCGGCCGAGGCTGCAGCGGCGAGGACGCTGCCACGGCGGCCGCGGCGGGAAGAGGGAGAGGTCGTCATGGTTTCGGCTTTATCTCTCTCTTTTCGTGGTTGGTGGTTCTGTTTTGTTCCGCTGTTTCGTTCCTTTAATAAGGAATTAGACGCGAGGAGCGGCGGCGGAGAGGAGGAAGAGAGAGGCGTGAGAGAGAAGAGAGGGAGAAAGAAAGAAAGGCAGAGGCGGCAGGCGTTGATATTTTGCTAAGGCACCGCTCGCGACGCAAGCGCGCCGCCGCAGCGAGGAAGAAGCAAGATGCGAGCGCAACGGGGCCGGTTCTCTCTCACTTTCTCCGTCTCTCTCTCGCTCTTTCTCTTCACGCGAGCGCGAGTCGAGAGAGCTCAGGCCTCGCTCGTGCCCGGATTGAAGTCGGGTGGATCCAGCGGAGAGAGGAGGCGCCTGCGCGCGCGACAAGATGAGAGCACGAGCGAAACCATTCGAAGTTTGAACTTCGTCGACCACCCTATAAAATCGCCACTCCGTCATCGTCTTCTTCTGTCTTCGCCCTTCGGAGCGGCGAGCGCACTGATACTCTCACCTGCAGAGAGCTTCTCTGACGTCAACTCCTTCCGGAGGCGAGAAAGAGCGAGACGGAGAAAGAGAGAGCGGAGGGAGAAAACCAAGCGCCGCGGGAATGAGGAGCGCAGCGGTTTTCGATGCGAGAGCGCGTTTTTGAGTCTCGAGCAGTTTCTTCTTTCTTTCTTTCTCGCTCTTTCTCTTCTCTCTTCTCTCTCGACCTCTTTTCTCTCTAGCAGTTTCTTCTTCATTTCTTTCTGTCTCTCTTTCTCTTCTCTCTTCTCTCTCGACCTCGACCTCTATCCCTCCTCGACCCCTCGTGAAAGACACTGCCGCAGAAAAAACTACGGGAATCGAAAACGGCAAACCAGAGATAAAACTTACAGATCGTTTACTCGAGCCCTGGGAACTTTTTCAGCACCGCCGCCCTCCGCTCCTTGTCTCCTCCTCCCTCTCCTCCGCCTCCTCCTCCGAGCAGCCTCCTCTGCTCAAACTCCACCTTGGCCGCCTTCTTCGCCATCGATGTCAGCAGCAGGGCGGCCGCGGTTCCCCCGGCCAGGGCGAAGAACACTCCCAGCTGCAGCGTGTCTCGGGTGAGCCGCGCCATTTCTTTTACTTCTTCTGCTTTTCTTCTCCTCCGCCTTCTCCTCCTTTCTCCTCGTTTTTTTATCAAATGACCCTCGCAGCGAGCGAGAGCACTTTCATCAGCCCGCGGGCCCTCAACTCGTGCGTCGCGAACCCCAGCACCCGCGAGCCCAGAGGCTGCAACTTGGCGCTGAGGAGGACGCAGGCGTTGCGCTGGAAGACGAGCGCGCTGCCGTCGGCGCGTCGGGTCTCCTTGGCGGTCTCGGTGACGACCGCCTTGTGGACCTGTTCGTTTTTTAGTTGCGAGACACGCGGAGGGAGCGAGCGAGAGAGAGAGGGGTGAGGGGAGAGAGAGATTGGGCGGGGGAGAATTGGCGAGTGAGGCGTCGAGAGAAAAGGAAGAGAGAAGGGAGAGAGGAGGTCGAGGTGGTCGTTTTGGCCGCCGCCGCCGTTTCTTTTTTTTTCCAGCATCTGGCCGGCAAATCGCTTTGCCATTCTCTCCCTCGCCGTTTAGCCCCTCTCTTTCCGCTTCTTTCAGTCCCTTGTTCCTGCTGGAGATGCATGATTCATTGAAGCGAGCGCACCATCCTGCACGAAATCAAAGCCACTACTCACCTGCCCCGCGGCGACCTTGCTCCGCGGCTGCGCCTTTTTGATCGAGACGGTGATGACGTCGCCGATGCCCCAGCTCTTGCCGCTCTGGTTGATGCACTGCGCGACTTTTGCCCCGGAGTTGTCCGTGACCTGGAGCTGCGTCCCGTTGCCGATCATCAGTCAGGTGGGGGACGGAAGGAAGGGCGTCAAAGGAGAGAGACCGGGGCTTCCCTTTCTTCTCAACAGGAAAGAAGAAGAAGAGGGAAAGTGAACTTTTTCTTTTTTTCCGCTCGAGGCACAAAACGAAAAAACGAAACAAAAAATTGAAACGACCCCACACACACATCGATCATGCGCTCTTCCGTTGCCCTCCTGGCCCTCCTGGCCCTGCTGGCCTCCGGGCCAGCCTCTTTCGCCAGCGCCGGAGACCCCACGGACAAGCTCGTCGGCGTTCACGGTAGGAAATTTAAGCGGTGCAAACGATAGACCAAAGTTTCGATGCTCTGCCTCTTTCTCGGCGATCGATCGATCGTTTCCCTTTCTTCGAAACCTTTCGACCTCCCCCCCCCCCCCCTCTCACCCCCTCCCTCTCCGCACGCACAAAAAAAACAAAACAAAAAACCTAAAAAAAAGACCTCGACGTCGACACCTTCGACAAGCACGTCAACGGCGGCAAGCTCGCCCTCGTCGAGTTCTACGCCCCCTGGTGCGGCCACTGCAAGACGCTCGTGCCCACCATGAGGGACCTCGGCGCGATGGTCTCGGGCGACGCCTCCCTGAGCTCGCGCGTCGTCGTCGCCAAGGTCGATGCCGACCTGCACCGCGAGCTCGGCACCCGCTTCGGAGTCTCCGGGTTTCCCACGGTCAAGATCTTCCGGCGCGGGCAGTCCGTCACGCAGGCGACGGCCGAGGACTACAACGGGCCGCGGTCGGCCGAGGGGATTCTCGCGCACCTGCGGACGAAGCTCGCAGAGGACCGCGGCTTTGCGCGCGTGGCGGTGCTCGACGGGCTCGCCAAGTCCTTCGCGGCCGCATCGACCGCCCCGGCGGGATCCGGGGCGGCGCTCCGGTCCGCCGTCTCCGAGAAGCTCCGAGGCCTCGTCTCCGAGCTGAAGGACGGGGCGGAGAGGGCCTCGGGCGAGCTCTACGCCTCCTACGCCGCCAAGGCGGCCGCGAAGGGGGACGAGGCCTCTTCCTACTTCGCGAAGGAGCACGCGCGCCTCGAGCGCATGCTCGGCTCCGGCAGCGTGGGAGGGAGCAGGGCCGCGGAGATCAGCAGGAAGCTTTCGGTGCTGTCTGCGTTCTTGCCCGAGGAGGAGGAGGGGGGCGAGGCTGCCGCTGCTGCCACCGCGTGAGGAAAAAGGAGGGAGAAGAGGAGGGAGAAGAGGAGGGATTCTGAGGAGAGGGAGTTTTTCGTTGGTTTTACAAAAAGCAAAAAAAAAAACTCGCATCTCAGTTCCTTTCTCTCTCTGTCTGTCTCTCTCCGCTCAAAACCAAAATGTCCCTCCGAGCCAACCGCATGGCCCGAGAGCTCAAAATTCTGTCCTCGGAGCCTCCTCATGGCGTCGCGGTCTGGCCCGTCGGGGACGGCATAGGCGAGCTGAGGGCGCAATTGAGGGTGAGGAGGAAGGAGAAGACTGAAGGAAAGAACGAAGCGTCCATTTCGCGCAATTCATTCTTCCTCTTTTCGCTCGCATTCCACACGCCTTTTTCTCACTCTTTCTACACTCTCTCCTCTTTCACGCACTCTCCCGAACAGGGGCCCGAGGGCACGGTCTACGAGGGAGGCACGTTCGACCTCAGCGTCAGCATCCCGGAACGGTAAGTTCGGTTTGCAGTTTCCTTCCCCCCTTATTCGGTTTCGGTTCGCTCTCGTCGTCGTCGTCGTCGTCGCAACCTCTTCCTTCCACTCCTCGCTCACTCCCCTCTTCCGCCCCCCCCCCCCTTCGTCACACGCCCCCCCCACCCCACCCCACCTCCACACTCCCCTTCCTCGCTTCGCCCCCTTTCCCGCAGCTACCCCATCGAGCCCCCGCGCGTGCGCTTCGTCACCCCGGTCCTCCACCCGAACGTCGACGGCGGGGGACGCGTCTGCCTCGACACCCTGTCGCTCCCTCCAAAGGGCTCGTGGCGGCCGTCGCTCTCGCTCGGCGCCGCGCTGGGCGCGGTGCGCTCGCTGCTCTCGGAGCCCAACGGAGACGACGGGCTGGTCGAGGAGGTGGCGCACGAGTTCAGGCACGCGAGGGCGGCGTTTGACGCGAGGGCGAGGGCGATGACGAGGAGGCACGCCTCTGGGGGAGGGGGGGGAGGGAGGGGCAGGGAGGGGGAGGAGGCAGCAGCAAAGGGGGGAGAGGTCGAGGAGGAGAACAAGGCTCCGGCGTCGTCGTCGTCCCCGGCGGCAAGTAAGCAAGCCGCTTCTTCTTCTTCTTCTGCTGCTGCTTCTGCTGCTCCCGTCTCGAGGCTGCAACTCGGAGTGAAGCGCGCGAGGGCAGAAGAGAAAGGCGAATGAGTTTTTTCATTTTTCATTTTTCATTTTTTTTTAGAAGCAGCAAGTTTTTCTCTCTTTCAAGTGTGGAGGATAAAAAATACATTTCCCGTTTTCCCTCCTCAGACGTGGATCATCTCGCCCGCGCGCGAGCACAGCGGACAGGGCACCCTGCCCGTGCCCTCGCACTTTTTGCACGAGGCGCCGCGCGGGCCCCGAGAAGGAGGAGGAGGGCCTGTCCCGCCGCCCTCGCCGCCGCCCTCGCGTTCTCCGCCGCCGCTGCTTCCGCCCCCGTCCCCGCACTTCCCCCCCTCCGCGGCCGCGCCTCCTCCTCCTCCTCCTCCGTTGACTTCTCTCCGGAGCGCGTCCAGGTCCCCCCTCGCCAGCCACCCCGCCGCCCACGCGCCCCTGTCCTTCAGCGTCGTCCCCGGGACCCACAGCCTGATCTCGTCGTCGCAGGTGGCAACCATCAGGTAGTAGGTCTGCCCGCCCCTTTTCTTCTTCCTCTTCCTCTTCTTCCTCTTCCTCTCCTCCTCCTCCTCCTCCTTCGTTTCGCCTTCGCCTTCGCTGTCGCCTTCGCCGCGCTCCTCTGCTCCCCCGCTGCTCGCTGCTGCGGCTCCTGCTCCTCCTGCTCCCGGTCCTCCGACGACCCTCTTCCCGCGGCAATCGAAGTGCGTGCGCCCGAGCGTGCGCTGCAGCGCGGTCCACGTCGTCCCCACGGCCTTGCTCGAGTTGAGCGCGTTCCTCCTGGAGTAGCCGCCGCGGGGCAGCGAGCCGAGGCCCGCGCACGGGGCGCACTCGACGTCGCCGCGGCCGTCGCAGCGGCGGCAGACGCGCGCGGGGCGGGGGGCCGGGGCGAGCGACGTGCCGGAGGCCGCGGCCGCCCTCGAGGCCGGCGTCGAGGGCATGAAGGAGTAGAACGGGTTGCTGGCGAGAGGGGGGGGAGGCGGCGGAGGAGAGGAAGGAGCGGCGGCGTCGCCGTCGTCGCGGCCGGCCTCGGACGACGACGACGACGCCGGCGACGCAATCGTCGGATTCTTTCGGCTGCTGCTCCGCCGCCGCCACGCCGGAGCTGCCCTGAGCCGCAACTCGGATATGCTGGGCGCGATGAGTCGACGGTGCTTCACTTCCTCCCGCCGGGGAGTCAACGCGCGGAGCGCGCTGCCCGCGTTGCGAAGAGCCCCGCGAAGCATCGCAAAGGCCCAATCTCAAGAGCAAACGCTCGTCTCGTGTGGCTCAGCGTCGTCGTGCAGGCAGAGCAGAAAACAAAAAGAGGGAGAATTTCTCCTCTCGCTGTCTCTCTCCCTCTCTCTCTCTCTCTCTCTCTCTCTCTTTCTCTCTGTCTTCGCTCACAGCCGCTCCAGCGCCACTCCCGCAGGGTCGATGGCATCTCCAAAGCGCCTGAGCCACGCCCCGGCGTGCTTCCTCTTCACGGCGAGCGTCTCGAGGCTGGGGAACGGGACAAGGGGCCCTCTCTCTCCTCCGTCGGCGGCGGCGGCGGCTCGCGGAGGGCGGAACGGGCCGGGGTCGCCGTCGCCGTCGCCGTGGTCGGAGCCGTCCACGGGGCTTCCCAGGAGCACGAGCTTCCTGAGCGCGGGCCAGCGGCAGCGGGCCCCCTCGCCGTCTCCCGTCAGCGCCGAGCGAACGGCCCACGCGGGGACGGACTCGGCGAGCCGGAGCTCCTCGAGGGTCTTCGCGAAAATTCGAACGCAACGGCCGAACTCTCGCCCGGCCGCGCTCTCTCCGGAAGAGGCTCGGGGGAACGAGAGCACCGAGAGCGACGCGACGGGGGCCCCGATCAGCGACGTGAGCAGGAGCGCGCCCTCGCAGTATGGCTCGATTACCGTGAACTTCATCTCGACCCTGAAGCGGCACCCCGGCGGGCTCCCGATCCCTCCCCAGGCTGAGGAGGAGGAGGACGAGGAGGAGGAGGAGCAGGAGGACGAGGAGGAGGGGCGCAGACTGGCGAGCCTCGTTCCCTTGAGGGCTTCGCAAACGACGCCGTCCGCCCTCACGTCGACGATTCCGTTGATCTGCGCGGCGATCCCGGATTCGTCAAGCCAGGTGGAAACGTCGAAGAGATCGATGAACCCACGCGGGGCGCGCAAGCAGAGCGACACCCGAAGAGGGGGAGGAGGGCGGGCGGCGGCGGCGTTCGTGTAGGCCGCAGACTCAGCGGCGCTGCCCCGGGCTCGGTCGATTTCCCGCAGGAGCGGCGCGACGGGGCACGCTGTGGCCTCTCCGAGTCCTTTTGTCGTCAAGTCGGACTCGTCTCGGTCCTTGTGCAGGAGGATACGGACCTCACGCACGCGCGTCAGGAGGAGCTGGTCCGTGGGGAGGACAGAAGAAGCAGCGGTCGCGGGGGTCAAAAAGGGCAACGATCTGAGATCGATCACGAGTCCCGTCGTCGCGTCCCGCACTGCGGCCCTGAGGTCCCGGCACGTAGATCGTAGCTGCGGCCAGTAGCGCGCTGGGATCAGTTCTGCTATCGAAGTGAGGCAGTCGTTCGGGAGCGACGTCAGGAGGAGCGCCATGTCGAGCTGGTTTCTCTCGAGCGATTGAACAAAAATAAAAACGAAAATGATGAAAAACAACCTTTTGATCTCTTTCCTTTTTTAGTAAGAAATTGAAGCATAGCTACATCAAAGACGGTTGCTACCCCCCCCCCCCCCCCCCTTCGCATTCTCCGCCAACTCTCAGTATAAAATTCGCCGAAGAGGCTCGGGGGTGGGGGTAAAAAATGAAAACCAAAAAAGGGACTAGATGAAAAAGGAAAATCAAAAAACCTGAAAGGTCGTTCCGACTTTTTTCTTCCGCCTCTCCATTCGAACAAAACGAAAGAGCGAAAACCAAAATTGCCCCCCGCACTGAGCGCGCGAGCGCGAGGTAGCAAAAAGAAAACGAAGTACTAGTAATGGGTAAAAGGGAAAAAATATCGAAGCAGAAATGAAGGCATTTATTTTCTTGTTTTTTTTGTTGTTGCTGAGAGACTCAAGACGGGCTTTTTTTATTAAAAAAAAGCCCTCTTCTTCCTCCATCTTCTCTCAAACGGCGTCTCCGTCGCCGCTGGGAGGGCCGATCACGGGGGCCGGAGGAGCAGCAGCAGAAGCGGGGTTGCGAGCGCCGGAGGCGACGAAAGGCGCCGAGGCGGCCTCAATGTCCTCCGACGTTGTCGAAGTCGTCTCCGCGGCCCTCGGCGCCACCGCCGCTGCCGGAGCAGCAGCAGCAGCAGCAGCAGCAGCAGCAGCAGCAGGAGCCGCTGCGGCAGCACTAGCAGCAGCCTCCCTGCGCCGGCCCGATGACGCCGACGCCGCTCTCTTCGAATCCTTCTTCGCCGTCATCGCCTGCCTCTTCAGCGTCTTCGTCCTCTGAAAAGCGACCTCCGACGCGGCGTCTTTCGTCGCCTCGATCGCCTTTTCGTCGACGAGCGCCGGCGGCGGCGCTTTCCCGGCCAGGATTGCTTCGACGCTCGCGGCCTCCTTCTTGAGCTCGGCGAGGTCGGCGCCGTCGAAGGCCATGGCCGGAGAGACGTAGAGCTTCTCGGCCGCCGTGGAAGGGTCGACGGCGACGGCGCCGTTGGCGGCCTTTACCGCGGCGGTCGAGCCCGAAAGAGAAGAGGAGCCAGAAAGCTGCTGCGCGTCCTTCCCGTCGACGTCGACCGCAGCCCGCAGCGACATTGCGCGGAACGGCTCGCGGAACACGCTCGCGACCGCCGAGCGCGCAAGGATCGTGACCGGGATCAGGACCAGCACGGCGACGGCCGAGGGCGACCGCTTGATCGAGAGGAAGCCGAACATTATTATTTGCAGAAGGAAGAGCGCTGTCATTATCTGGTCGAAGATCTGTTGCCACATCAGGCCTGAGTTAAGTTTTTTTGGTTGGGTTTTATGTTTTTTGTTTTATGTTTTTTAGAGAAAGGAAGAAAGAAAAGAGAAAAGAGAAAAAGAAAAAAACTCGAGGAAAAACGAAAACTTCAAAGAAAGTCAAAACTTTCAACTTTTCTCCTCCTCTTACCTCCGGTCTGGTAGCTCGGCCTCGCAACGTACATGACCCTGTACTTCTGGAAGAACAGCACGACCAAGAAGTAGAGCAGGCACGTCGGCGGGATGAGCGGGTTGATAGAGCAGAACACGAGGCCGAGCAGCAGCACCATCGTCAGCTGCGGGACCTCCACCCCATAGATCTGGTACTGCTCGCTCCAGAGCCTCGCCTTGGACCGCTCGGTCGCCGACAACTTGCTCCTGATCGCGAAGATGATGAACGGGATCAGGCGCAGGTTCTTGAAGGCCGGGGCGAACAAGGCTTTGATCGCGACGTAGTTGAGGAAGAACGACGACATCGTCGGCGCCGAGAGTCCCAGGGAGCGGACTCCCGCGGCGGGGTCCTTTGCCCAGAGGGCCGCGGTGTCGAAGAGGGAGCCGGCGACGAAGGAGCCGAAGAAGATGGTGGCCTGTGGGAGGAGTTGCCGTTGTTGTTGTTGGGGAAAGAGAGGGAGGGAGGGAAGGAGAGAATGAGCTTTTTTGTTCTTCCTCTTTTCCTTTTTTCCCCTCGAAAGAAAAAAAAACTCTTACTCCCAAAACTCTCAAACTTGAAAACGTTTCAAAACTTCTTCAATCAAAACTCACCACCTGGAAGATGAAGAACTTGGTGATGACCCCGTGGTCGAGCTCCGAGACCGACCTCGCCCCCTGGATCTTGCCCATCAGCCTCAGGATCGGCGGCATCAGCGCGATGAAGATCACTAGCACGAGCGGCGGCAGCATCCCGCCGACGAGCCCGGACACCAGCTTGAAGGGGCCCCTCTTGGGGATCACGTCGCCGACGACGCCGACCCACTTCTGGATGGCGGCCACGGGAATCAGGAACAGCAGCATCAGCGCGACGAACGCGACCCAGACCCCCCAGAACCGCAGCGTGCGCTCCCAGGCGCGCCTCCCGAGCGACGGCCACAGCACGCCGCCCGGGCTCGGCGCGCCGGTCACGTGCCAAACCGTCGTGTCGTGGTGATCCAGGGCCTGCGTGGCCAGCGCCTGCGAGCGCCTCGACCTGAAGGTGACGAACGCGGAGGGGATGGCTTTCGCCTTGGCCTTGGCCTGCTCCTCCTTGATCTTCTCTTCCAGGAATCCCATCCTGTCAACGCAGAACTGCACCGCGTCGATCTTGGTCGACTCTTTCGCGCCGAGGGAGTAGGTCTTGCGGCCCCACTCGCCGATGAGCGCGCCGCGGACGGTGCGCGTGCGGCGCTTGATGGCGGAGAGGGCCGCGGAGAGGACGGCGGCGTCGACCTGCCCTGGGGCGCTCGCCTTGGACGGAGAGCCCGCCGACGACGACGCCGCCGACAGAGACTTCTCCTTCTTCGCCTTCGGCTTCTTGGCCGTCGCGCTCTCCACCGCGCGCCTCGCCTGCGCGACGTAGTCGTCCAGGTTGTCCTGCGCCGTGACCTTCAGCCTCTCGTACTCCGCGAGCAGGGGGTCGATGGCGGAGGTGTCGTAGACGCCCTGCACGTGCGCCACCTCGCCCGGGTAGAGCTCGTTGAACTCCCTCTCGACGAGGGCCTGGGGGTCGTTGCTGGCGGCCAGGAAGGCCGAGGCCTTGCCCCAGGGGTCGGTCTCGAGCCCGTGAGGAGACATAAAGGGGCTGGAGGCCGGGGGGGCCGAGGAGGCATCGAGGGGGTCGACGGCGACGGCGGCCTTCGACTCCGCCGCGGCGCGGCCGCTGCCGCTCCCTTCGCCGGCCAGCAGGTCGCGAACGCCCTTCCTGCTGCCCTCCGGCAGGGCTCTCAGCACGGTGCTGTCCAGCGTGCTCGTCAGCGTGCCGGTGTCGATCCCGGGGATGTCGGTGACCAGTATCGAGTGCGTCTCCGCGCCCGGGGGCGTCGAGGTCAGGTAGCGCAGCCTGAGCGCCACGGCCTCGCGCGAGAACTTGCGCAGGAGCCACAGGGTCGCCAGCGTCACCGCCCAGACCGACGCGGCGTGCACCCACAGCGTCGGGGACCGGTCCGGCACGTTGGCCATCGTCGCCATGTCGATGTCGGTGAGCGGGACCGTGGTGACCGCCGCGGCCTCGTCGCGGAGAAGCACGAACCTCGCAATCTCCTCGTCGCTGTAGGACTTGACGCCGTTGGCGGTGCCGTTGCGGAGGTACTCGACGGCCTCCGCCGGGACCAGGGCCGGCACGTCGGCGGCGTACTGCCTCCACTGCAGGCCCGCGGGCGCCTTCGGGAGGTCCTCCTCCCCCACGTAGAACCTCGGGGTCTTCACGGTCTTTTCCTTGGCGGCCCTCTTCTCCTCCTCGGGGGTCGCCAGCGGCGGCGGGACCCAGTAGGTGTACGCCGACCGCGTCGGGTTGGCCTTCTCGGCGATCAGCGGGGCGACGGCGCCGCCCAGCACGTTGGCCACGAGGCACGTCGCGCCGCACCAGAGCGTCACGAAGAGGAAGAGCGCGATGGCCAGGTGGCAGACGCGCACGAAGCACCAGGCGTCGATGCCGGCCGTCCTTATGACCTCCTCGCCGTCGGCGCGCAGGAGCTGCGGGATCCAGCCGAAGGTGCCCGGGCGGAGGCGCTTGGGGCGGGACTGCGGGGCGAGGAGTTCTTCGGGGAGGTACTCCTTGGGGGCTACGCGAGGAGGAGGGGGAAGGGAAGGAAGGGGTCGAGAGGGAGAAGAGAGGGTGAGATACAGGAAGACGAAGAAGGCGAGGAAGAACAAAAGAAGGGAAAAACCCCGAAACCAAAACAACAAGAGAACTCACAGTAGAACTTGCGCGCCCAGGTGCGGGAGCGAAAGAAGACGAACAGGAGCGTGATGAGGATGCCGAGGCCACCATTGATAGCCTGCATTTTTGTTTTTCGAGTGCGTGGGAAAGCAGAGGGACGGAAGAAGTGAGAGAGAGAGAGAGGAAAAGGTAGGAGACGAGGCTGAGGCGGCGAATGAAGAGAGAGACAGAAAGGAGGAGCTTTTTTTTTCGAACCATCGGGCTCCGATTACTGCTGTTTTGCCCCACTCAAAACTACCGAGGCACAGAGCACGAAGGTCACGCCCTCAAGGGCGAGCCTGCGGGCCTCGAAAGGAGTCGGAACGTGAGGCGATCTATGCGCCAGGATTGATACTTCAAACAACATTGAAGAGTTCTCGAGTGGCGAGAGCCTCGTGGGTCAAACTTTCATGCGCTCCCGTTTTTTTTCATGAGAGAGCTTCGAGGGGGCCCTTTTTTTAGTCCTGCTGGCGTTCTGCGTATTTCCCGTGCCATCTGGCGACGGCGAGGGTTTGCTAGAAGGGTCGCTACAAGGAAAATCCCGTGTTCGAAATCGGCTTGCGTCGTTCGACGATCGAAGCGACGGAACAGGAAAAAGAACGAAGAAAGAGAAACGCACCAGGGTCACGCCAAAGTCCGCGCCGGTAGGCATGGTGGCCGGATCTCCCTCCCTCAAGAGAGAGAGAGAGGGACGGCGTGGACGAGGGGGAGGGGGAGGGAGAAAAGGCGGGCTTCGCTAGCTCTCCGTTGCGAAGAGCTTGAAACCCGGAGTTGACTGTGAGAAGAAATCTTGCCGCGGAGAGAAGCGGCTCGGTTTTTTTCGTTTCCTCGTTCTTTTCCGACCGTCAAAACGCTGAATCCTCGCAACACTGAATTCTCTCTTCTCGATCACGTGGGGGCTCCTTCTCAAACGCTTCTCGCTCGCCCTTGGCCCTCCTTCGGAAACCTCTTTCTTTTCGGCTCCCAGAGAACTCCGTTTTTTTAAAATCGAAATGAAGGCGGCACTCGCTCGCCTCGTCACCGGCGGAGGAGGAGGAGACAGGGACGCCGAAGCCGGAGGAGGCGCCGGCGCCCGAGGCAATTCGGCATCACAGCAGCAGCTCGCCAACGCCCAGCGCGCCATTTCGGACCCGGTAGGTTCTTCTCCCTCGGTTGCCTTGATTTCTGGCGTGAAGTAGAGCTCAGCTGGGGCTATTTGTACTCCGAAAACGTCGGCGAGAGAGGGCGCGAGCGTGATACCAAAACCTCTTGTCGTCGGGAGAGGCGCGAACGATCGAAAGCGAGAAAGCGAGCGAACCGACGAGCGCCGCCGCCCTAGAAAGGTTAACTCTCTTTTGTTTTTCTTCTCTCGCCTCAGTTTTCGGTGTCCTCCTCTTCTTCTTCTTCGGGCAAGCGCTCTCGGCTCTCTCCGCGCATCGACGAGAAAGGAAGGCGGGTCGCCTTTCGAAAGCGGGATTTCCCCCGATCGGAAGAAAAAGCTGACCTTTTTTCCTCTTCTCTTCTCGTTCTGCACCTCGACTTCCTTCCCTCTCTTTCTCTCTCTCTTTCTCTTTCTCTCTCTTTCTCTTTCTCTCTCTTTCTCTTTCTCTTTCTCTCTCTCTTGCTCTTTCTCTTCCCCAAAATAGAACGTCTCCCGCGCCTCGGCGGTCTACTCCGACGCGGGAGACATCCCCGACCGCTCGGGGCGCTCCTCGTTTGAGACCTCCCCGGGAGGATCCCAGCACGGAGCTCCCAACGCCTTTGGCGGCGGAGGAGGAGGAGGCTACTTCCAAAACCACAACCCCAACCTCGGCCGCCCGTCGCTCGCGCGCTCTTCGACGTCGGGGCCCTCCGCGGCCCGCGCTCCTGTGATGTCTGGTCAGTGGACGACGAGGGCCAAGTCGCTCAAAAAGGGAAACGTCAGGGCGAGCTCGGCGTTCTCCGCCAAGGGCCACGGCTCCTCCGCGGCCGGCGGTGGGGGAGGGGACGAGGACGGCAAGGGCGGAGCCGGAGTCATCCCGGGTGAGTCGGGAAAAACGTTTCTTCCCTTTCTTCTTCTCTTTCGCAAGCCCGCTCGCTGTCTCTCTTCTCGCTCTTCTTGCTCTTCTCGCTCTCCTCTCCTTCTTCTTGCTCTCACCCCGCCGGGATCTCCCCTCACCTCTCTCTCGAAACGCAACGACGACAGGCACCTGGGACTGGTCCCCCGCCGGCGGCGGGCTCCTCCCGAGGTCGATCATCCTGCCCAACGAGACGCCCTATCTGGTCTGGTTCCTGGTCACGCTGCTGGGCTCGCTGTGGACCGGGTGCTTCACGCCGTACGTCATCGCGTTCTCCGCGGTGCCGGGGCTCGGTGAGTACTTTTTTTAGGGGGGGGGGCGTATTTCGGTTTGGTTCGAGAACGATTCGTTTTTTTCATTTTTCTTCTCTCTTTTTCTTATCTCTCTTTTTCCTTCTTCTCCTTCTCAAAACCTCTTCCGCTTCCTCCCCTCCTCCTACTCCCCGGCCGACAACAAAAAAACTCCACGCAGAGCCCTTCAACGACGCCCAGGCAGTGATAGAGTACCTCCTCTTCGCCGTCTTCCTCGCCGACATTTGCGTCCGCTTTCGCCTCGCCTTCCACTCGGACCTGGGACTCGTGACCTCCCCCGGCGCCATCGCCGGCCGCTACGTCCGCTCCCTCTTCTTCGTCGACGTACTCGCGCTGATCCCCTTCGACTACATCGCGATTCCGATCGTCGGCTCGGGCTCCAGGACCGCCCGCCCCCTGATGATTCTGGGCCTCCTGAGGCTGATCCGCCTCTACCGCGTCGGCGTCTTCTTCCAGTACCTGGAGTACAACCTCAGCGTCTCGCTGACCGTCGTCACCATCGCGCGCAACCTCATGTTCGTGATGTACGTCGCGCACTGGGCGGCCTGCGGCATGTTCTTCCTCGCCAGGGCGCACGACCCGACGTTCGGGGCGGGCACGTGGATCGGCCGCGAGCAGGGCAAGCTCGCGAACCTGGACACGACCCCGAAGAAGTACGTCGCGTCGCTGTACTGGGCCGTCACGACGTTCGCGACCGTGGGGTACGGCGATTTCTTCCCGGTCACGGTCGCCGAGTCGCTGTGGACGATGGGGTACATGCTCTTCAACGTCGCGCTGACGGCCTTCATCGTCGGCACGATCACGCTGCTGGTCGTCCGCCGCGACGCGCGCACGTCGTCGTACCGCGAGCGCTCGCAGAGCCTGCGGTCGTTCGCGGCCGTCAACCAGCTGCCCGAGGGGCTGAAGGCGTCGATGCAGGAGCACCTGAGGCTGTCGTTCGCGAACGAGGACATCGCCGACGAGAGGGTGCTGGGTGAGTTGACGGAAGATTATCTTTCCTTTTTTTTTTTAGAGGGAGCCGAGGTCGACGAGGGGGGAGAAGGAGAGGGGGGAGAGGGAGGCGGAAGAAAAAGGAGAAAAAGTCGACGTCGAAAGGAAGAAGACTCACTCGATTCTTCGCAATCCAAAAACACGAAACGCAGGCTCCTACCCCACCGTCCTCCGCCGCCGCGCCCTGCGCCATCTCTACCTCTCCACGCTCCGCCGCTGCTACCTCTTCGAGGGCGGGCGCCAGCGCTTCGTCGACGCGCTGCTGGCGGCCGCGCACGTCGAGCTCCTCATGCCGGGCGTCGAGGTCGTCGCCGACGGCGACCATGTCGCGGAGCTGATCGTCTGCGTCTCGGGCTCGCTCGAGGCGCTCGACGTCGACGGCAACTCTGGAAACCCGAACTCCTCGTCCCACGGGGGGGGCCGATACGGCTCTATGGGGTACGATTCCTCTCTCCGCGGCGGGGACGCGTTCATCGGCGGCCCCGGGGGCTCTCCCGCCGTGATGGCTGCGGGTGGAGGCAGCTGGCCTGCGCCCGCCGCCCCTGGCTCCGGCGCCGCCTTCCCTCGGTCGGCCGACAGCTCGCTGCAGGGCGGCGCTGTCCCCGGTCCCGCGAGCGACAACCCCGAGGCGGGCCTCTCCCCTACGATCGTCGCCAGCGCCTCCCGCGCCCAGGCCGGCTCCTTCCACCTGCCGTCGCTGGCGGTCGCGAGGCAGCTCGGAGAGGGCGACGCGGTGGGGGAGGTCTCGTTCTTCACCGAGGTGCCGCAGTGCGGCGCGGTGCGCACGCTGACGGTCGCGCGCGTGCTGTGCATCCCGAGAGCGCGCTACGAGGTGATCGCTCGCGACTTCCCGCTGGGCACTCGTGCGGTGCTCGAAAACCTTCGGAAGAGGGCTGCGGCGGTGGTGGACGCGGCGTTCGGCGGCGACCAGCTCGCCGCGGCGGCGGCGACGGCGCAGGCGCAGCAGGCGCAGCAGGCGCAGGACTCAACGGCAGCCTCGGCCGCCGCTGGCGCCGGAGGCTCGACGGCTGCCCCCCCGAAGGGCGCCGCCCTCGGCGCCTCCGGCGCCTCCGGCAGCCAGTGGCTCTCTGCCTCGCAGGAGCGCGCCCTCGCGGACTCGCTGCGCATCAAGGCCCTGGCCTCCTCGGCCCTCGCCCGCACCGACGAGCGGAGGACCTCCGAGTTCCTCTCGGCCGCCTCGCGCGGTGACGCCACCACGGTCCGCCTCATGCTCAACCAGAATTTCAACGCCAACACCGCCGACTACGACGGGCGGACGGCGCTGATGCTGGCCAGCGCCAAGGGGCACAGGGAGGTCGTGACGCTGCTGCTGAGCTCGAGGGCCGACCCGTCGGCGACGGACAACCTGGGCGGCTCGGCGCTGCTCGAGGCGGCGCGCCACGGCCACGACGCCGTCTTGGACGCCCTGGTCGCCGGGGGGGCGAGGTGGCACCTGTCGACCGTGGCGACGGCGAGCGAGTTGTGCACCTGCGTGTTCGAGTGCCACATGCCGCTGCTGCGGAGGTGAGAGAGAGAGAGAGAGAGAGAGAGAGAGAGAGAGTTTTGTCTTTTCTTTTTCCTTTGTCGTTGGCGGTGGCATTTGTCTTCGACTTCTCTCTCGACCTTCGCTCACTCTCCCCTCCCCGCCCCCTCCCCGCCCCCCCCCCCTTCAAAAAAAATCCGCAGGCTGCTCAAGGCCGGAGCCCGCTCCGACGCCGGGGACTACGACAACAGGACCGCCCTGCACATCGCCTCTTCCGAAAACGTCCTCGCGGCGGTCAAGGCGCTCGTCGAGGCCGGCGCCGACGTCGGCGTCGCCGACCGTTGGGGCTCGGCGCCGCTCGACGAGGCGGTCCGCGTCGGCGCGAGGGCGGTGATCGACTACCTCCTGTCCGTGAACGCCCCCACCTACAAGGGAGAGCAGCGCACATCCGAGTTCCTCAACGCCGCGAGCGGCGGGGACTGCGACACGATCAGGCACATGCTGCAGCACGGCGTCGAGTGAGTCTCGAAAGTTGAAAGTTTTGAAGTTTTTTTTCTTCTTCTTTTTTTGTTTTCTTCGCTCGCTCACTCATCTTTCTCGAATTCACGTTTTTTTTCAAACAAAAAATCCCCCCAAAAAACAGCGTCAACGTCGTCGACTACGACCGACGTTCCGGTCTCATGCTCGCGGCCGGCGCGGGCCACGCCGCCGCGGTCAACACGCTGCTGGGTGCGGGCGGGGACGCGAGCCTCAGGGACACCTTTGGCGGGAGCGCTCTCTTGGAGGCCGTCGGAGCGCGCCGGCGAGACCTTGTCGATCTCCTGGTGTCCAACGGCGCCGCGCTGGGATGGGACGAGAACAAGGCCGCGGGCGAGCTGTGCTCTGCCGTGGCCGAGTCGGACATTGCCCTCTTGGAGCTCTACATCGCGGCGAAGGCGCCCGCAGACAGCGGTGAGAGAGAGAGAGAGAGAGTTTTTTTTGGGGGGGGGATTTTTTTTTTTCGGGAATGGGTCGTAGGCCCACTCTCCCATCTCACCCACCCACCCCCCTTTTCCCTTTCTCTCCCTTCCCTTCCCAATTTTGCCCCTCTTTTTTTCAAAATCAGGCGACTACGACCGCCGCAGAGCGCTGCACATCGCCGCCGCGGACGGCAAGCTCGACCTCGTCAAGGCGCTCGTCGAGAAGGGGGAGGCCGACGCCGGCGTCAGAGACCGCTGGGGCGCGACGCCGCTGCTCGAGGCGGTCAAGGCCAAGCACCCCGAGGTCGTCGCGTACCTGCTTTCGGTCCCCGGCGGGAAGGGAAGGGACCTCGGGGTCTCGGACAGCGACCTGAGCGGGCTCCTGTGCACCGCCGTGCTGGAGAACGACCTCGAGGTGCTGAAGCTCTTTGCCTCCGCGGCCGGGTCGAAGCTGGACGCCGGGGACTACGACAAGAGGTATGCGAGTTTTTTTTTTGGAGATTGAGAGCGCGAGAGAGAGAGGCGGTCGACGATGACGCCGGCGAAATTACGGGGGGAAACTATTTTCTCTCTCTGACCCTTTTTTCTTTCTCGCTCCTCGCTCCCTCGTCCTCCTCCAAACACCTCCAATTCCCCTCCTCTCCAACAACAAAACACAACAACAGGACCGCCCTCCACATCGCCGCGGCCGAGGGCAACGTCCCCGCGATCGAGATCCTTCTCGCGGGAGGGGCGGACAGCGGGCCGCAAGACCGGTGGTCGGCCACGCCGCTGCTCGAGGCCGTCAAATCCAAGAGGACCGCGGCGATCGACGTGCTCCTGGCGCATGGCGCCGCCGCCAGAGGGCTGGGCATCGACGAGAACGCCGTGTCGGGCCTGCTCTGCTCCGCGGCGGAGGCGAAGGACGCCGAGCTGATCGCGCTGTACATCAAGGCGGGCGCGCCGTGCGACGCGGGGGACTACGACAAGAGGACGGCGCTCCACCTCGCCGCCGCCGAGGGCAACTCGTCGATCGTCGAGGCGCTGCTCCGCGCCGGGGCCAGCTCCCTCGTGAAAGACCGATGGGGAGCGACGCCGCTGGATGAAGCCAAGCGCGAGGGGCGCAGGGAGACCGTTAAGCTGTTGGAGACAGCGCTCAAGGAGTAGCTGTCGGAGGCGCGCCATCCCGAAACTTCATCGCCCCCAGGAGATAGACAAAGCAACAAAAATAACAATAAAGAACGAGAGGTGGGGCCAGCGAGAGGGCTTTTCGCCGCCTCGGGGCGGGTTTTCGAGCGGCTTTTTTTTTGCTTCCTCTCTCTTTTTCCCCCTTCTTTCCAATCCAGAAAAGACGCCACGCAAAAGATTTTTGAGAACAGGTGCCCGTGACTCGTGCGCGACTTCTCCCGGTAGCTTGCGGGGAACGGCGGCTCTCCTTTCTTTTTCTCCTCTGCTGCTTTGCTGCTGCTGCTGAGCCTTAATTATAACTGTTTCCCCGTTGTGGATTTGCTTTCATCGCCTTTTTTGCATGCTTTTCCCGTCGATGGTAGTTTCATTCCTCGTTATGAATGAAACCCTAGCCGCCCCCTCTTCTTTCTACGCTGTATCAGCAGCGGGAACGTGACAGTTTCAGATCCCTCTGTTGATTCGGAGATGCTCTTTTTTCTCAGTTGTTGTTTTTTTCAAGTTTTGTTTTTACAGGTCAAAAAAACACTGTTTTGTCTATTTATCTTTCCTCCTCTCTCCCGTTTCTCTCCTATCGCAGCACGTGCACGTCGATCACCTCGTCGTCCTCGAGATCCAGGGTCTCGGCTGTCTCGGTCTCACCGTTGACGGCGTCGCCGTCGAACTCGAAGCGCAAGAGGTCGCTCGGGTTGTTCGCTTGCGGCGGCGTCTTCGCTGCTTGCTTCCCTCGCCCGCGGCCGCCACTGCTGCTGCGCCTCTTGCCTCCGCAGCTGCCGCCGCTCGAAGGGCGAGAGGACGATCCACCTCCCGCAGAAACAGCAGCAGCAGCAGCAGAGATGGGCCTCGAAGACGCGGCTCGGTACTCTTCCCCGAGCCACCTGTTTTTTATGTTTTTAAATGATTTTGTTTTTTTTGTCAAAAATATCTCGTTGCGGCCGCTCGAAAAGAGTACAAGGTGAAGAGAGACGGGATAAAAACTCACCCTCGCTCGACAGCCGACTTGACGAACGCGTCAAAGGCCCCCTTGAGCTTGGCAGAGCGCGGCAGGGACACCGTCAGTTCCCGGTTGCGCCCCTGGAGCCGCATGCGGATAGAGACCTTGCTGCTGCCAGAAGTGGCGGCGACGGCAGCGGCAGAAGGGGGCTGCGCCTGCTGCCGCTGTTGCTGCTGCTGCTGCCAGCTTCGTTGCTGTTCGAGCGCCGCCAGCGCTGCTCCTCGCGACGCCGCATCAGCTGCATCAAGCACTCCTCCTCCTACTACTCCTCTTCCTGCTGCTGCTCCTCTCGCGGGCGTGGGGGCCGCCGAGCCCCCGTCTTCCACGATATCGCTCCCGCACGGCGCCGCAGTCGCCGTCGCCCTCGTTGCCCTCCCCGCCGAAGCGCCGCCTCCTCCGTCTCCTCCTCCGCCGCCGCCGCCGCCGCCGCCCGCGGCTTCCTTCGCCGCGTCCAGCGCCTCCCTGATTCTCCTCACGCGCGGGTCGAGCGAGGCCGCGGCGGCGGCGGCGGCTTCCTCGCAGCGCTCCCGCTCCCGCTCCCGTTCTCCCGTGCCTCCTCCTCCTCCCCCCTCCTCGGCCGCCTCCGCTCCCCCTCGAGCTCCTCCAGTCCCTGCTCCTCTCCCGGCGGCTCTTCCCTGCGGATCCACTCCTCCCGGGCCTTCTCCTAGGTCGTCCCTGTCGTCGTCAGACAGGGAGAGAGGGTCCCTGCGCTCCCCGAGCCTCAGGGCGCGGCCGATGGGGTCGTCGGTGCCGTCGCCGCCGTCGCCGTGGGCGCCTTTCCCCCGTGCCGCGGCGTCCCCCCGCCGCGCCTCCTCGTGCTCCCCCGCCCTCGCCCCGCGCCGCGCCGCCGCCGCCTCGTCGGCGCTGCTGTCGGAGAGCAGGGCCCCGTCGCTGTCCGAGGGCCACGCCCAGAGCTCCGCGGCGGCCTCTGCTCGGTCCGCTTGGAGGGCGGCGGCGGCAGAGGGAGGGCGCGTCAGAGGGATCTGCTGCTGCTGCTGCTGCTGCTGCTGCTGCTGCTGTCGCGGCGGCTGCTGCTGCTGCTGAGAGAAGCCTCCTCGGCTGCGCTTGCTCGGGGTCTCGGTCGGAGGGAGGAGCTTGTCGTCGACGGCGTTTCCGTCGGTCGTCGCCGTCGCCGTCGTCGCCCTCGCTCCTCGCCCTCGCTTCGTCGGCCGTCCCGTCTCTTCGCTCCCGCTGCCCAGGACGATGAGCTCATCGTCAGATGGAGGAGGAGGCAGACGGGCTGTCGCAGCCGCTGTGGCAGATGCAGCCCGGCAAGGAGGCGCCGCGGCGGCCTTCCCTCGAGGCATTCGAACTTTTGGTCGATTGGAGAACGGAGATCGGAAAAGGTTTCCTTCGATTTTGTTTTTTTTCTAAAAACTCTCTATTAGACTCTAAGAGAACTCTCTTCTTCGCTCCAAACAACGCCCTCACTCTTTTTTTTCGCCTCGAAACTAAAATAAAAACAGAGGGACGGGAAGGAACTGGCGCCCCTGTGTTTGGCGCAGCGCGACTCGCGTGCTCTCTGTCGCCTCCCTCTCGTTCCTTCCCCTCTCACGATGGGCAGCTGTAGCAGAGAAGATGTGTGGGCTCGCCTCTCCGCCGCGGCCGATGCTTCGTCGGCGACGACGGCTGCCGACGAACAATCGCAACCGGCGTCGACGAACAAGCACTCTGCTGCCGTCTCGCTGTGGCGCGACCTCGCCGAAGTGCTGTCCGCTGACCCAGGTGCGTAGACGCTGAGGGTTTCTTTGGCCACAGATGTCATTTAGAGCGCGAAGATGGAGTCTTCGCGTTTTCTGAAAACAGACGAAGAAGCATTCGCCTGTTTCGATCGATCGATCTCGTCAAGAACCCATCAAGCCGCCCCTCGACGGCGACCTCTTTTTCCCTCACCGCCCTCTCTTCCCGCCCGCCTCCCTCCGCCCCCTCCGAAAACAACGTCGCAGCCTGCATCGCCTCGCACGAAGACCTTCTCGCGGCGCACGCCCTTGCCTCTTTGCCCCTGCTGACAGCGGACGCGGTTGCGCGCTCCGCCGCGCGGACGGCCCTGCGGTCCGCGACGGCGCGGTCCCCAGCGGCCGCCCGCGCGCTCGTCGCTGCGCTCGCACGGGCGACCAAGGGGGCGACGGCGGCGCACAAGGCCTCGACGCTGCCCCCCTCCGACGCCGCTCTCCTGGGCGGGTGGGCGGCGATGGCGGCTAGGGGCCTGTCCCCGGAAGACGCGGCCAAGGCGGCCCCGGCTCTGGCGGCCCTGCACTCCTCTCTGCTTCTGCCGGTGGCGGCGGCGGCGGCGGCAGAAGGAGGAGGGAAGAGCGAGGGCCGGCGCTCTTCTCGCGGCTGCTCCCTCTCCGGCGTGGCCGCTGCCTTGAGGGCCCGGCCAGAGCTCGTCAAAGCCTACGCGGCCGCGGCGGCCTCCTCCCCGGCGCTCGCTGCGGCGGTCGCGAGAGCAGCAGCGACGACTGCGGCAGGCAAGAAAGAAGAAGGAGAAGGAGAGGTGCCGGCCGGCGCCGAGATCGCCAAGCTCCTCGACGCCGCGCTCGCGGCGAGGGACCCGTCCGTCGCCGCCGCCTCCATCGCCGCGCTGTCTCCTGCGATCCGAGCGATGAGCGTCGCGGCCCTGGCCTCGGGCCCGCTCCCGGCGGCGGCGCGGGCCGTCAAAAGGTCGGCGGAGGCCGGGCTCGCGGCGCTAGCGGCGCTGCTCCGCGCGACGTCTGCCGAAGAGTTCGACCTCGGCGCTCCCGGGGTCCCGGCTTCCTTGCCGAAAGAGCTCGTCGATGCCGCGATCCCTGGACTGAGGGCGCCCAGCGCCGCGGTGGTCGCCGCGGCGGAGGGAGCGCTGGCGGCGCTGGCGGCGAGGGTGAACGGCGGAAGAGGAAGTGATTCTGCTGCTGCTGCTGCTGCCGTCGCTGCTACTTTCGCCGACGCGATTCTCTCCGCCCTGGGCCTCGGCGGGGACGCCTCCCAGCAGAAGCCGCGTGCCGCGACGGAGCGGGCGGCGCTTGCCCGCGGGGCGATGGCCCTAAGCCCCGTCGGCAAGGCCGCCCCGGAGGTCGCCGCCCGCGTCGTGGCCGCGCTTGCCGCAGCGGCCGAGGCGGAGGCCAACGACGACGCGCGCAGGGAGTGCCTTTTCGCCGCCTGCGCCTGGGCTCGCTCCGCTTCCGCTTCTGGTTCTCATTCTTCTTTCGATGCAGCTCTCCCACCGGCTCTCCTGTCCACGCTGGCCTCATTCGCGGCGGCGTCGGGCAAGGAGGGCGGCGCGGCGAGGGCCGACGCGCTTCGGGGCTGCGCTCGCCTGCTGCTGGCGCCGTCATCGTTGCTGGCGTCGTCAGCAAAGGCGTCGGCGGCCGCTGCCCTCCTCGCCCCGCTCTCCAAGGCGGCGGCAGAGGGCTCCGCGAAGCCCGCGGGCAGGGCGGACGGCATCGCCGCCGCGGCGGCCGGGGTCGCGATCGTCGAGTCGCTCCTCGAGGGAGGCAGCGGCCACGACGGCGGCAGCGGCGGCAAAGAAGACACTTCCGCTCTCCGCTCCACTCTCTCCCCCGCCGACGGAAGCGAGTGCTCTCTTCTGTCCCCTTTGGGACTCTCCAAGCTCTCCGTGGACGATGCAGAGCTCGCCGCGGCCCTCTGCGGCGGTCTGCTGAGGCCAAAGATGCTCAAGTGGCTGAGTGAAAGCGCGGCTCCTTCTGCTCCTTCTGCCCCTGCCGCTGCCGCTGCCGCTGCCCACGCGCTCGCCGCGCTCGCCTTGCACTCCTCCGCAAAGGTCCGCCGCGCGGCGCTCTCCTCGATCCGGGTTGCAGTGCTCTCCGGGGCCGTGAGCGGCGGCGGCGACGAAGGGCGAGCGGCGGGCCTCCTGCTCGAGGCGCTATGGCTCTGGCAGGGCCCTGGCGCCGCCGGCGGCTCGGGCCGCGCGCCGGGCTCGGCCGAGGGCGGCGAGGGGCCCGCGGCGGTGCCAGCGGGGGACGTCGAGGTCGCCGACAGGATCCAGGCGGCCCTCCGATCGCTGCTGGTCGCCGCCGTTGTTTCGGGCGGAGAGGAGAAACCTTCGCTCTCTCCGGCCTCGGCGGCGAGGCTCCTGCTCGTCGCGCACCACCCTACCGCCGCCGCCGCGCGCCGCGGCGGCGCCGGCAGCAATGTCGGCTTTACTCGCGCTTCTTCCCCGGCCTGGAAGGCCGTCGTCGGCGGGAAGTCCCTCGGAAAGTCGAAGAAGGCCCTCTCGGCAGTCGCGTCGGCGCTCGCGGCGGACCCGAGGGCGGCCGTCGCGGTGATGATGGAGGCAGCGGGAGGGGACGACGCCGGCGCCAGGGCCGCGGCGCTCGGGGCGCTGCCGGCAGCGGTGTCCGCCGCCGATGTTTCTTCCTCTTCCGCTTCCTCTCCGTTGGACTCCCTCTGGCGCGCCCTGGTCGCAGCTCTCGCCGCGGCCACGGACCGCACGGAGCACGACGCGCTGACCGACGACGAGGTCAAGATCTTCCACACCACCGAGGGCGAGCTGGCCCTGGAGGCCAAGGTGAACGTGCCGACGGCGGGAACGAACGGCTTTTCGAGCCGCGGCGGCGCCGTCGCGATCGGCAAGAGAGCAGCGGACAGCGGCAAGGTTTCTACTGCCGCTGCTGCTACCGCTGCTCCCTCCCGTTCTTCCTCCTCCTCGAAACCGCTGGGAAAACCAGGCTCGTCTTCGTCGCTTGGGGTCAAGAAGGACGCCGCGGCTATCTGGCTCGAGGAGCAGCTCGAGGCCGAGGCCGCGGTCCGCGAGCGCGTCGCCGCCGTCGCGACGAGCCTGGCCCGCGGCCTGGCCAGCGTCGGGGCCGTCGCCGGAGGGTCCCCCTCGGCGAGCTCCGGGCGCTTAAATGACTTGTCCCCGCTCGTCACGCCCTTGTTGTCTTCGAGGGTCGTCGCAGGGGAGGCGAGAGACGCCGCCGTGGGGCTCGCGACGGCCGCTCTGAGGACGACGGCGACGAGCAGCGATGACGGGAAACGAAGCAAAACTCCCTCCTTTGTCTGCGCGCCCGCCGGGGTCGCCGACGCTCTGGCTCTTGCGGCTCGCGGGGGCGCGGTGCCCGGAAAGGGCACGCAGGCGATGCGCGCCATCGTCTCCTTGGGCAAAGCAGCGGCTCAAAGCAGCAGCAGCAGCAGCAGCAGCTCGAGAGCCTCGCCGCCGCTCCCTCGGCCCGCGGCCGCGCTCCTGCTCCCGGCGCTCGCGCACGTCCTGAGGTCGAAGCCCGCCAAGGGCTCCGTCTCCGCCGCTTCGATGCAGGCCGCCGCCCTGGACGCCGCCGAGGCCCTGGCCAGGGACTACGCGAGGGGGAACAGCGCGGGCGAGTTTGCCCGCGTTCTGTACGCCGCGCTCGAGAAGATGCCGGGGGAGGGGGACCGGCTGGCGCCTCTGCTCGCTGAGCTGGCGACCCGCGGCGGCCAGAGCGGCGGCGGCGGGGGCGGCGACGGCACTGCCGGCGCCGCGTCGGCTGCTGCTTTCGGCGCCGACGCTTCGCTTCCTTCTTCTTCCGCCGCCCCTTCTTCTTCTTCGACCGACGAGAGGGGGCTCGCGGGGATGCTTGCCGGCCTGCGTTCGGGGGCCCCGGCCGTCCGCCGCTCCGCGCTCACGGCGCTGGCCTCGTCCCCAGCTCTCTCATCCTCTGCCGGCGGCGGCGTCGCCTCCCTGCCCGTCGGCGCCGCGGCGACGCTCTGGGCTGCCCGCTGGGACCCGGACGCGGCGAACGCCGCCGCGGCCAGGGCCGCGTGGGATGCCGCCAGCGGCGGCGGCGGCGGCGGCGGCTCCTCTCCTCCCGCGGGCCTCGTCGAGCCGCTCGTCGCGGCGCTTTCCGAGGCCGCCGCCTCGGGCGAGCGCGCCGATCTCGTCACGGCGACGGCGGCCGGGATCGCCGACTACCTCCTCCGGCGCCGCTCCGAGGACGACACCTGCGACGCGCTCGACTCGCTGCTCGCCCTCGGCTCGTCGTCTTCGTCTCCGGTCGAGGGCTCCGGGGAGGAGGAGGACGCCCGGAGGCGCAGGGCCGCGGCCCGCGCGCTGGGCGCCTCGGCCGGCGCGCTGTCGCTCGGCCAGGCCGCCGCGGTCGTCGAGTGGCTGCTCGGGGGTCCCATCGCCGACGAGGACGCCGGGGAGAGCTGGGTCGAGGCCGGCTCGTGCGTCGTCAGGGGCGCCGGCTCCGGAGACGCTGCTGCTGCTGCTGCTGCTGCTGCTGCCGAGTCTCCCAACGCCACTGCTATCCTGGAGGCAGCCGCGGCCAGGGCCGCGGAGCGCCTGATCCCGGTCATCGAGGCCGGCGTCGCGGCCGCGTCGAGGACGACGGGTGGCGACGAGCACGCCGCCGACGCGCTCCGAGCGGGAGGCGCGGCCCTGCTGGGCGCCGCGGCGGCGGGCCTACCCAAGGGCGACGCGCGCGTCTCGTCCGTCGCCGACGCCCTGCTCGGCGTCCTGAAGGTCCCCTCGGCGGCGGTGCAGAGGACGGCCGCGGACGCGCTCCCCGCGCTGGTGCCCCGCCTGGCCGGCGGGGAGCAAGCCCAGAGGCAGCTCGTCGAGAGCCTGCTGCGGCGCGCGACCGCCGGGAGGGACTACGGCGAGCGCCGCGGCGGAGCGCTCGGCGCCGCGGCCGCGGTCAAGGGGGCCGGCCTCTCGTCGGTCAACGGCTTCGGCGTGCTCGCGTTCGTAAAGGGCGCGCTGGCCGACGAGAAGGACGCGAAGGCGCGCGAGGGCGGCGCGCTGCTGTTCGAGGCGCTCGCCGAGCGGCTCGGCAGGCTCTTCGAGCCCTACGTCGTCTCCCTCCTGCCCGCCCTCCTCGACCGCCTCGCAGACACCGCCGCGCCCGCGCGAGAGGCCGCCGAGGCCGCGGCCCGATGCGTCACGGCCGGGCTGACCTCGCAGGGCGTCAAGATGTGCCTGCCGTCGCTGCTCGACGCGGCCGCGCCCGGCCGCGCCTGGCGCACGCAGGCGGGCGCGATCTCCGCCCTGGGCGCGATGGCGCACTGCGCGCCCAGGCAGCTGGCCGCGGCGCTGCCCGTGGTCGTGCCGCGGCTGTCGGACGCGCTGGCGGACCCGCACCCGAAGGTCAGCGCCGCGGCGCGCGGCGCGCTGCAGGAGGTCGGGTCGGTCGTGCGCAACCCCGAGGTCCGCGCGCTCGCGCCGGCGCTGCTGTCGGCGCTGGCCGAGACCGGCCCCGGGGCGGCCGGCGACGGCGGGGGCGCCCCCCCGGGCGGCGCCGGCGTCGCGGCCCTCGACGCCCTCCTCGCCACCACCTTCGTCAACGCCGTCGACGCTGCCTCGCTCGCGCTCGTCGCGCCCGTGCTGCTGCGCGGCCTGCGCGACCGCTCGGGCGACGCCAAGCAGCGCGCCGCGCGCGTCGCGGGCGCGATGGCCTGCCTCGTCGCCGAGCCCAAGGACATCGAGCCCTACGTCCCGCTCCTGCTGCCCGCCCTGCGGGGCTGCCTCGCGGACCCGCTGCCCGCGGTCCGCGCCGCGGCGGCCCGCGCCCTGGGGAGCCTGCTCCGCGGCGTGGGCGAGGGCGGCGGCCTGCTCGCGGACCTGCTGCCGGGGCTGATGGACAGCCTGCACGCGGGCGCGTCGTCGGTCGAGCGGTCGGGGGCCGCGCAGGGGCTCGCGGAGGTGCTCGCCGTGCTGGGGCCCGAGCACGCCGAGGCGCTGCTGCCCTCCGTGCTCGCCGGGTGCCGCAGCAAGTCCCCGGCCGCGCGGGAGGGGTCGCTCGCGCTGTTCCGGTTCCTGCCGTCGGCGATGCCCGCGGCGTTCCGGGCGCACCTCGACCAGACGCTGCCGGCGGTCCTGGGGGGGCTCGCCGACGACAGCGAGGGGGTGCGCTCCGCCGCGCTCGCCGCGGCGAGGACCGCCGTCGACCTCTACGCCAGCGAGGAGCTCGAGGCCCTGCTGCCCGCCGTCGAGTCCGGGGCCGCGGCCGCCAACTGGAGGATCCGGCAGTCGAGCGTGGAGCTGCTGGGCGACTTGCTCTTCCGGGTCTCTGGCATCGGCGGCCGCGCGCGCGCCGACGGAGGCGGAGGCGGGGCAGCTCCGGCCGCCGCCGCCGCCGCTCCCTCCGCCGCCGCCCTGGGCAACGACGACGAACAGGAGGGCCACGCCGTCGAGGCGCACGGCGCGGCAATCACCGCCGCGCTCGGCGCCGAAAGGCGCGCCGAGGTGCTGGGCTTGCTCTACCTGTGCCGCTCCGACGTCGCGCAGCCGGTGCGCGGCGCGGCGCTGCACGTGTGGAAGTCGGTCGTCGCCAACACGCCGCGCACGCTGTCCGAGGTGCTCCCCTCCGTCGTCGACGCCGGCGTCGCGGCGCTGGCGTCGGGCGTCGAAGACAGGGCGGCCACGGCGGGGCGGTGCTTCGGCGAGCTGGTGCGCAAGCTCGGGGAGAGGGCGCTCGAAGGGGCGCTGCCCCGCCTCGTCGAGGCCCTCTCGGCCGCGGAGACCGGCTCCGTCTCCGCCGCCGCCGCCGCCGCGACCCGCAAGGGGGCCGCGCTGGGCCTGCGCGAGGTGATCGACGCGTCCCCCAGGCTGCAGATGGCGAGGCACTCGAGCGAGCTCGCCGCGGCGCTGCAGGGGTCGCTGGCCGACGCCGACGCCGGGGTGCGGTCCGCCGCCGGGGCCGCGTTCGGGGCCCTGTTCAGGGGGGGAGCCGGCGGCGGGGCCTCCGCGAGCTCGGCGTCCGCGGGAGCGGAGAGGAAGGGCGGCGGCGGGGACCGCAGGGGCGGGGAGGCCCCCGCCGCCGGCGGCGGCCCGTCTCTCGACGGCGTCCTCCCGGGCATGCTCGACTCGCTCTCCGGCCCGGAGCCGGGGGCCTCCCAGGCCCTCGAGGGCCTCCGCGTGCTCCTCGGGGTCCGCCCCGGGGCGCTGTCCTCCGTGGTGCCGCGGCTCCTCGCCCGCGTGCAGCAGCCGGGGGGCGCCGCGGGGGCGGCGGCCGCCGCGGCGCTCGGCAGCCTGGCGCCGTCGGTGGCCGGGCCGGGACTGCACTCGCTGCTGGGGTCGGTCGTCCCGGCCCTGCTGCGGGCCGCTGCCCTCCAAGGAGGGGGGGCGGGCGGCGGAAGGAGGGGAGGGGGAGGGGGA
>Ga0315289_10000675_pt1 | contig 52302 bp, 50 predicted proteins | sample YL17G11_40_MG_FD_203452 | JGI IMG/M metagenome (GOLD analysis project Ga0315289, IMG submission 203452) | Sediment microbial communities from Yellowstone Lake, YNP, Wyoming, USA - YL17G11_40 | ecosystem: Environmental > Aquatic > Freshwater > Lake > Sediment | place: USA: Wyoming | collected...
CGGCATTCTGGCCGTGCTCATGCTCATGGGAGCCACCCTGGCGCTGCTCTCGCGCGTGGAGCTGCGCGTGAGCCGATACTACGAGACGGTGCAGGCCATAGACATCCTCGCCGCAGCCGTGCAGGGCTACTGCGCTTCGGTGCTGCACGATGATAAGTTCGGTGCGGACGGCCTGCCGTACGACTACGAGCAGCTCGCCGCCGCACTGCCTGGGGGTCCTCCCACCGGCCTCTATCCCATCCGCAGCGGCAATGACCCGTCGGAGGATGGCCTGTGCGGCGACGACGAGGGTTTCGACTCCCCTGCGATAGAGGAGTGGCTGCCGGGGACCGGGGATTGGCGGCTGTTCAACAATCCGGCGTGGAACAATGCGGATCTGATCGGTGACAGCACGCCGGATGCCATCTGGCAGGACGCCAAGGTCATGTTGGGGCGCGACTACGGCGCCCTGATGGGCAGGAACGTGACGGCGCAGTTCGCTGTCTTTTTCGAGGACCTCGGTGGGAAGCGCATTGACATCAACTCCACCGGCAACATCGAGGGCACGAGCGGCTCCCAGCACAATCAAAGCCAGGGCCTGACGCCCTTTGAGTCGAGCCTGGAGGCCGTCATAAACTCCCTGGGGGGCAACGGGGCTGCTGGTTCGCTCGCCCTGGTGAAGGAGCGCTACGGGACCGACAGCGCTCCTGGCAGGTCGGGTGAGGAGAGCCCCGCCAGCAATCTGCTCGGCACGACCGGTCTCGACTTCGACGCCAACGGCGTTATCGGCAACAGCGACGAGACAGCAGACGAGCCGACGGAGTTCAATCCCGATTGTCCCTCCTACAACAGTTCCACCGGTGTGCCCTACGACAGGCCCTTCGGCCTGCTTGACCTTTACGACCTTTTCTGGGGCGAGAACAATGGGTCCCGCGCCTTTTCCATACTCACGGGAGCAGCAGGTCTGGCTGCCCCCAACCTAAAACTCAAACTCATGAGCTTCACCACGGACAGCGGGGGCACCGTTCTGGCCAGCAGGTGCATACGGGGCGGAGGGACGGTTTTCAACGATACTGCGCCGGCCAACCTCGCCAGCTACGCTTTCATGGATTATTGGGGCGCCGGCAGTCCCATCACCAGCCCGACCACGAAGAAGAACCTGCTGCTTCAGCGGGCCATGCAGAACGGCGTTGCGGGCATAACACCCGTGGATCTCTACAACTTCCTTTCGGCCCTCGGGCCGGTCTTCGTGACGGACCCCCCGCTCAGCACCTCCGATGCCCAGGTGCTCCTTCGCCAGATCGCGGTCAATCTGATTGACATGGTGGACCAAGACAGCATTCCCACCGAATGGGATGACAGAATAGTGAGCGGCGGCATCACGGACAGGATTTACTATGGCGTTGAGCCGAATCCCTACATCGCCGAGGTGGAGGCGGCCATAAAGACGTCCAATCACCCGTTCGTGCCCGACCCTGTGACCGGCAGCGTGGCTCCAAGCGATACGAGATCTCGTGCGAAGGTCCCGGGTCCCGGGGTTGCTCCCACCTACTACAGAGACATAGACTCCTCCTTAAGCTACACCCTGCCGGACGAGGTCTGGTTGGATACTGACGAGGACGGGAAGTACGACGACGGCGAACAGCAACTCTACTTTGGTGTGAACGGCACCTGGGATACCCCGGACGGAAGCGCGGGGGACAAGCTCTGGCCCGATCCCGCTCACGTTCCCCCCCTCCCCGCGCTCCCCACCACGGGGTGGGGGAAGTATATCAAGCTTGTAAATCCCTGGAATGTCGACATCACGATGGCTAACGACTACAGGCTCTACTTCCCGCTCAAGGGTCAGGGGTGGGTGTTGGGCGACCACGACACCGATCCCAGCACACCGCCGGAATGGTTCAAGCAGGACATGGTGATCGGCACTCCCGTGGACCCGGGTGACCCGACGAACCCTGCCGGCTACATAGAGCTTTCGGGGACGATCCCCGCGCACGGGCACTTCGTAGTAATCGACGAGAAGACCGACGAACTTGGCAGTCCGGTGTACCCGGTGTTCGCCGTGGTGCCGCCGCCCAATCCGGCGAATTACCAGATAAGCGAGACTCTTGCATACATGAGATGTGGGGATCCTTCTGATCCTCAGGGTGTGCGGCTCCAGGCGAAAGACAGCGGCGGCGCCTGGCACACCGTGATGGACACCACCTATCCTGAGAGCAGCTCCTTGGAGCAGGACAGTGATAACCTGGGCACGATTGAATCGTGCCAGATTGAGGACCCGCGGCCCTGCTACTGGCGGGGCGGGAGCCTTCAGGCCTCCGGCTGGGATGCAGACGCATGGGTGACTGACCAGGACGAGAGCGCAGCCGACTGGCAGGCCGATAGCACTGGCGACCTGGGTTGGTTCAACCGCGCTTGGTGCGAAGCGGCGGACCCGGAAAAGGAGGTGGGAAGCGGAGACAATTGGTTCAAGCTTTACGCCGCCGATATTACCGGCGCACCGTCCAACGTCAATAATCTGCTTCATAGTTTTCCTCCTGTTGAAGCGGCCACAGGAGCCGATGCCGAGGTATACAGCGGCGTGCCGGGCTATGAGACGAAGGTGATGAACATAGGCAAGTTGGCGAGCCCGGGCTGGCTGGGCTTCGCCCATGCGGGCATCTCCTGGGGGACCTTGAGCCTGGGCTACCCCGCCACCCCCGGGGACTTCGGCGAAGCAGAGTTGGCGTATCTGCACAACTTCCCCGATTACCTCGTAGGGCCTGTCAGCCCGTTCGAGAACTCTGCGGACGACGATAATGACGGGCTCGTGGACGACGACGGCACGGACCCCAAGGACCGCTTCGGCGCGGAGATTCGGGAGCGCGGCCGGGTCAACGTCAACACGGCCTCCACTGACGTGCTCAAGGCCTTGTTCAACTATGACTGGCTCCAGAACATGTGGAAGGGCGCGACCAGCGGTGCGCGGGCCGAGGCGTTGGCAACGGCCATCCGTGACGAGAGGGATCCCATCAGCGGCAACGGCCCCTTCAGCTCCGTGGACGACCTGTTCCAGCGCGTCCCCCAGATCTTTGAAGTGGATCTTGACGGGGACAATGCCCGCGACACCGATCAGCCCAACGCCTTCCGCAGCGAGGCGCTGGCGCGCTTCATGTACAACCTCGTGACGGTTCACACGGACGTGTATGCTGCTGTGATCCGCGTTCGGCTTAGCGAAGACACCAACGGAGACGGAATCGTGCAGGCGGACGAAATCGTAGCGGAGAAGGGGATATTCATCGTGCTGGACCGCTCGTGTGACCCCATCCGGGTCGTGCTCAGGCGTGAACTGCCGTACTAACCGCAGCCTTCCACCAAGTCGAACCCGTGAGCCGCGTCCCTTGCGCAACGGCACTTTGGCTGGTAACATCTGCCGCAACCTGAACGAGAACCCTCATGCGTAGCGGGAGGCTTCGAGAATGGCCGCAAAGGAGTATCAGGATAGCTTTGTTCTGACGGTTGCCGAGTCCAAGCGCCTCATCGCCAAAGGCGTGGCGCGCTGCCCGGCGGTGCTTGCGGCGTTGAAGGACGGCATCGTCGCGGTGGGGAAGGGGACCACAAACGGCTACGTGGTGGAGGAGCTGACCGGCGAGCCCATCCACAAACCACACTACTGCACGGGCAACACCAGGCCTTACAAAGGGGGGAGCAAGACAGATGTCGCCAACAAGCTCCCCGACCTCGTCCTTCGTTGCGGACAGCGGTGGGAAGGCGTTACGGCAATTGAGGCGGCGCGGGAGATGAAGGCGGGGGACGTCTTCATCAAGGGCGCCAATGCGCTGAACTACGACCTGCGCCAGGCCGGCATCCTCGTTGGGGACCCCACGGGCGGGACGATCGGCGCCGTAATCGGACCGGTCATCGGCCGCCGAGCTACCCTGCTCGTTCCTGTCGGGCTTGAGAAGAACATTCCCGGCGACCTGCAGGAAGCCTACTGCCTGCTGACGGCGGCCAGCCGGAACGGGTCAGGAGTGACGCTCTGGCCCGTGGACGGGGAGATCTTCACCGAGCTTGAGGCGCTCGACGTCCTGTGCGGTGTTGACGCAGTGCCCATCGGCGCCGGCGGCATCTGCGGCGCGGAAGGAAGCGTGCGCATCGCCGTCTGGGGAACCAAACAGCAGCTTCAGCAGGTTAACTCCTTGCTGGAGGGCATCTACGGAGAACCTGCGTTCGCGGAGTCCCCGTGAGCAGCGGGGGCCGGTCTTCGGGCCCACGTGTCGCTCAGCACGCCCCATCTGTTGCTCCAGCCCCAGGAGCGCAGCGCGCACATCACGTAGTGCAGCATCTGCGGGACTCGTCCCACCAGCTCACGGCCCAGCACCACTCCCGCGGCCTGCCCGGGTGCGAGCGGGACCACATAGCCCGGGTCGAACGGGCGGAACGGCAACAGGGGCTTGCCCTGGATCGAGCGGACCACGTTCGACGCGGCAACGGTTCCGCCGGCGAGAGAGAACTGGACGGACATGCGCAGGGCCTGTTTCGCGCCAGGCGGCGTCGGACCGGCGACGTCGCCGGCGGCAAACGCATTGGGCGTCTCGGGCAGGCGGAGGTATTGGTCCACCAGGAGCCTCCCGCCCCCGGTCCTGGGCGCCTGGAGCGAGGCGCACGCTTTTCCCGGCGTGACACCGGCCGCCCAGACAACCGTTGCGTCCCGCAGCACCGAGCCGTCCGAGAGGCGCACCGCACGCTCGCCCTCAAAGGCCTCCAATGTTGTCCCGGTGCGCACCTCGATGCCGTAGCCTTGAACGAGATCCACCGCCCAGCGGCGCACGCGCGGCGGACAGTTCATCAGCGGTTCGTCCCCCTTATCTGCTACTATGATGCGACAGACCGAGCGGAGTCCTGTGTATGGTCGCCCGGTCAGCGTGTGAAGCAGATGCGCCGCGTGGCTTGCGGCCTCGAAGCCGGTATAGCCCCCGCCTACGACCACGAGGTGACCCGGAGCGGTTGACGCGGCAGGGCGCCGCGCCATTTCCCGTGCCCGCTCACGAATGCTGCGTGCTTCCTCAAGAGACTTGAGTCCGATCGTTCGCGCCTGCGCCTCTGAGCTGCCGAAGTAGTTGGTCTCGCAGCCGAGTGAGATTATCAAGTAGTCAGCCGAGAACTGTCCTGCGTCCGTGTCCACCCGGCATGGCGTCGTGGCGATGCCCCGCACGTCAGCCTGCACGAACTCGACGCCCATTCGGCGGCAGTGCGGCTCGAGCGGCAAACAGATGTGCTCGGGGCGGACGCGCTGCGAGATGAGGTCCGGCAGCAGCGGCGAAAACACGCTGTACGGCCGCCGGTCGATCAGACGAACGGTGAGCTTCATGCCCCGCCGCCTGTGGCGCGCCAGCTCGCGGACGGCAGCCAGGCCGGCGAAACCCCCTCCGAGCACCAGGATACTGTCTGCCATTGCGTCCTTTCCCTGCCCCGGGGACAGTGTACCACTGTGCGCTCAGGCAATCCAAGGAGTGTGAGCAGCCGGCGCATCCGCGTGATTGGCCGTTCGTGCACTGCGAGGCCTTCTCGTGCTTGCCAGTGGGGATTGACACTGCCTGCCAGATTGCTTATGCTGGCTCCTGTCGCGGGGCGAAGGGAGCACTTGTAAGGAGTCCTGACATGTTTGTTGACTACTTGACGCTCCTGCTGATTAACATGGTTGCAGGGCTTGTCGTGCTGGCGGTGGTTGTACTGAAGGGGTTTGACTCGGACGGCTGCAGGCCCTGGGCTGCCGCCTCAGCGATGGTAGGGTTCGTTGCCGTGGCGGGCGGTTTGCACATGAGCCTGACGTGGCCGCTGCCGGGAAGCTACAACTGCGCATACGGGGAGATGTCGGTTCTGTTCGGCGTGTGCTTTCTTGGGGCTGCGCTTGCCCTCGCGAAGGGCTGGGCGCTGACCGGCGTGGCCGTCTATGCGGTTTTCGCAGGTGCGGCGGCTGTCGTGGTTGGCGCGGGCATCATGAAGCTGGGCCTCACGGCGCAGCCGGGTGTGGCTGGAGTCGGCTTCATCCTCACTGGCCTGGGCGGGATGCTGATCCTGCCGGCGCTCTGGCTGCGCAGGGTGGCGGCCTTTCGCGTCCTTGTGGCCATCATTCTGCTGGCGGCAGCCGCGATCTGGGCACTGACGGGCTACGTTTCCTACCCGAAGCACCTTTCAGCCTTTGCGAACTGGCATCCTCCGGCACAGACGGCGGCCGGAGAGGGCCCCTGGTATGAGCCTATTGGCCCCACGCCATGAGAACCGCAAGGAGGAATAGCAGGAAGACGGCTTCGAACCGGGCCGTCTTCGCGTCAATGTCAGCTGTGCGATTGCCCCTCAGGACGGCGAGCAGCGGCCCCAGGTGGAGCAAGACCAACGCTGGCGCCAATACGAGCGCCGTGGGAGCCAGCCCCATGACGCCCAATGCCGCGACGCCCAGCAGTGCTCCCAGGACGAGAGCGGCATAGAGAGTCCGTCCGGCCCTCAGCCCAATGACGCGGACCAGCGTTGTGATTCCGGCTGCTGTGTCCTCCTCGACGTCGCGCAGGTTGTTGCCCACCAGGATAGCCGTGGTGGCCCAGCCGACCGGGATGGACAATCGGAACACCGCCCACTCCCAGCGGCCCGTCTGCGCCCACGCGCTCCCCAACATCAGAAGGGGGCCGAACACCGCAAAGATCAGCGGCTCGCCGAGCGCCCTGTACTTCAGGTGCAGCGGAGGGCCCGTGTACGCATACAGGGCGACTGCGCCGGCCGCCGCGAACAGCAGGGGCGCCGGGCCGCACCGCCAGCCGATGTAACCCGCCAGAGGGAGCGTCAGCGCCAGGCATGCCGCCGCTTCCATGAGCACCTCCCGGGGCTTCAGCGTCCCCCGGACCAGAAGCCTTCCTGGACGAGCGCTGCCGTCGTCTTCCCTGGCGTCAACGCCTGACCTGAAGTCGAAGTAGTCGTTCAGAAGGTTCCCCGCACCGTGCAACAGCGCTGCGGCCAGGACCGATGCCGCCAGCACGTCCCACCTCCACCTGGCGGGCGGCAGCGCCGCGGCCGTCGCAACGAGCACGGGCCCCACCGACACCGGGAACGAGAACGTGCGAAGGGCGCGCACACGGCGGGAAACCCACTGTCCTCTGCCTGTGTCTTGCTCCATAGGAATGCCCCAAAGGGACTGCCGCGGACCAGCGCCGTCCTGCGCCGTCAGGTTTCGTTCGGTGGATTCTCGTCCACGGGGAGCAGAATGCCGGAGCGCTCCAGCACGGGCTGAAGCTCCTGTGCGATGAACGTTTCCAGCGCCCTTTGGACCTCCGGCCATTGCCCCAGGCAATCCGAGGCGGAGCGGCACAGCCGCCCCACGTGTTCGATCGCGAGGCGCCTGCCGTCGGCCGCCTGGGCGAGAGTGAACTTGCCCCGCTCCAGGTCGGTCCCGAGCGTCTTGCCGGCGACATCTTCACTTCCTGTCAGGTCCAGCAGATCGTCCGCGAGCTGGTAGGCGGTGCCGATGCGATAGCCTGCTTCCTCGAGGGCTGAACATAGGGACGCCTCGCTGCCCCCGCAGACGTACGCCGCGAAGGCGAACAGCGGGCCGGTCTTGCCCCTCGCCAGGCGCAGACAGGTCTCGACGTCCAATGGGTGTCCGAGGAGTCTCGTCTCGTGCTCCGCCTCACGAGCGCAGACCTCGCTCACCTTGGACACGAACAGGTCCGCATAACGGCCGTCCTCGACTTCAAGAATCAGGCGCACGGCGTCGCACAGAAGCAGGTCGCCGAGCAGGATCGCCTCGGACGGCCCCAGGGTCTTCCACACTGTCGGGCGCGACCGCCGCATGGCGGCGTTGTCTATGACGTCGTCGTGGCACAGGGTGGCCGTGTGTGCGATCTCCGTAGCGGCGCAGGCGCGCGCCACGGCTTCCCTGTTGACCGAGAGGTCGCCGCCGACCAGGAGTCGCGCCGCGAGCCAGGTGCGGAGCATCTTGCCCGGCTCAAGCGCGGCAGCAATCTTCTGCCCCTCGTCGGAAACCCCGACCGCGGCGATGCGTTCCGCCACCACGCCGCGGACCCGCGATACGAACTCAGAGCAACGCTGTGTCTGTGCGCTGCGCGTCATATTCCCTTCGAGTCCCTGGCGGCATGATCCGGCGGATAGCAGTCTTGCCTGCGCAGGGCAATTATCCGGCGTCGGCGCGTGGGCGTCAACCCAGCAGTCGGCATGAGGCGGGCGCGCACCGAATGTACTTGCAAAGGCGGGCGGCGGGACTATAATCCAGGACAGGGCGGAGGCGCCCCGAGGATTTGGCCCTGTTGTGTGGCAGGTGATGACAGGCGAATGGGCAATCTCATAACGAGCGTCATCAGCATGCGGGAGTTCGACCGGGAGAAGATCCTCCGGGTGCTGGAAGTGGCGGCGGAGATGGAGGGGGACCCTCGGAGGCCGCTGCTTGAGGGTTACGTGCTCGGCATCATGTTCTTGGAGCCCTCCACGCGGACTCGGCTGAGCTTCGCGTCCGCCATGATGAGGCTGGGCGGACAGGTGCTGGATTTCGGCGCTTCCGAGCAGTCGTCGTTCAAGAAGGGGGAGAGCTTCGCGGACGCGGTGCGGATGGTGGCGGGTTACTGCGACGTGATCGCGATCCGCCATCCGTGGGAAGGGGCGGCGCGGCTGGCTGCGGAGATATCGGGTCTGCCTGTCATAAACGGCGGCGACGGCGCGAACCAGCACCCGACGCAGACGTTCCTTGACCTCTACACGATAAAGAAGACCCACGGTCGGATCGAGGGTCTGAACGTCGGCTTTCTGGGGGACCTGCGCTACAGCCGCACCGTGCACTCGCTTGCCGAGGCGCTCTCTCATTTCGGGTGCCGGCAGTTCTTCATCTCTCCGGACCTGCTGAAGGCGCCGCGGCACCTGCTGGACGAGCTGAAGGATCACGGCGTTGAGTTCGAGGAATTCGGGGAGCTCTCCGATGTTCTGCCCAGTCTCGACGTCCTCTACTGCACCCGCATCCAGGAGGAGCGGTTTGCCGACAGGCTGGAGTACGAGCAGGTGAAGAGTTTCTACCGGGTGGACCGTGCGCTGCTGGAGCGCTGCGGGGTGAAGGACTCGCTCAGGATCATGCACCCGCTGCCGCGCGTGGACGAGCTGGCCGAGGACGTGGACGACACGCCTTATGCCGTCTACTTCCAGCAGGCCCGCAACGGCGTGCCCGTGCGGCAGGCGCTGCTTGCAATGGTCCTTGGGAAGGCTTGAGCATGGCCAAACGAGGAGATGCACGTGCGCGGATGCAGGTGACGGCCATCCGGGACGGGACCGTCATCGATCACATAGACAGCGAAGCGACGTTCAAGGTGGCCGATATCTTGCAGGTGCAACAAGAGCAGAATATGGTGCTCGTGGGGATGAACCTTGCAAGCGGGGGCCTCGGGAAAAAGGGTATCATCAAGATCGAGAATCGCAAGCTCACCCCGGACGAAGTCAACAAGATCGCGCTGATCGCCCCGCAGGCCACCCTTAATATCATCAGCGACTTCGAGGTTGTCGAGAAGACACAGGTAGAGCTGCCGGAGCGAATCGAGCGCATCGTGAAGTGCTTCAACCCGCGCTGCGTCACCAACCAGCACCCGCTGATGACGAAGTTCGAAGTGGTCCGTTCGTCCCCGCCGGCGCTGCGCTGCCTGTACTGCGAGCGGGTCATGAGCGGCGACGAGATCATCCTGAAGTAGCCTCGCAGCCCCGACGCCGCCAGATGTCCCGGCCCATCGTTCTCCCCAGGCTGCCATGACATGTATGTTGCCTGCGGAGGTGGCGCTCACTCGGCACGTATCCAGCATGAGACAGTGGGAGTTGACTCAGTGTGACTATTTGGTATAATGACCAAATAGAGGAGGCGGAGCTGTGGCCGGATCGAAACGAAAGGACTGCGAACAGCGGGCCGAAGTGCTCAAGGCGCTGGCGCACCCGAGCCGTTTGCTGATGGTGGACGAGCTTTCGAAGGGCGAGAGGTGCGTCTGCGAACTGACGGAGCTTGTCGGCGCTGATATCTCCACCGTCTCCAAGCACCTGTCCGTGCTCAAGCTTGCGGGGATTGTGGACTGCGACAAGAGGGGTTTGAAGGTCTTCTATCACCTCCGCTGCCCGTGCATCCTGGACTTCTTCCGCTGCATCGAGGCGGTACGGCGCGAGAGTGAAGGCTACGCTGTCGGCGAGAAAGTCAGTCGGTGAGAAGGCCTCTCTTTTTTTCCGCCCTGGTTGGCCAACTGGCCAAGTAGCTTCGGCTCGCCCGCGGCATTCTCGGGAGGTCGCCCGCCCATGAACTGGAAGGATGAGTGGAAGAAGCTGGCGCTCATCGTGGTCGTGCTCCTGGCATGCTTCTGGTTGCCGGTGGGAACGCCGCGCTTTGACAATGCCGTGATGGAATCCCTCCAACTGCTCAAGTGGTATGCGCAGGAGCACGTTCTGCTGTGCCTGGTACCGGCGTTCTTCATCGCCGGAGCCATTGGCGTGTTCGTCAGCCAGGCGTCGGTGATGAAGTATCTCGGCGCGCGGTCGAACAAGGTGCTTGCGTACGGTGTAGCTTCCGTCTCCGGGACGGTCCTTGCCGTCTGCTCCTGCACGGTGCTGCCGCTATTTGCCGGCATCTATCGGATGGGGGCCGGCCTCGGGCCTGCGACGGCCTTTCTCTATTCCGGGCCGGCGATCAACGTGCTTGCGATCATCCTGACGGCGCGCGTGCTGGGGCTCAAGCTAGGCGTGGCGCGGGCCTTCGGCGCGGTGCTCTTTAGTGTCGTCATAGGACTGCTTATGCACCTCATCTTTCGTAAAGAGGAGGTTGCGAAGGCGAATGCTCAAGCAGCGATGCCCACGCCCGAAGTGAGAAGGCCGCTCTGGCAGAACGTCCTGTACTTCGCGTCCATGGTCGGGGTGTTGGTCTTCGCCAACTGGGGCAAGCCGCAGGATGCCGGCGGGCTGTGGCATGTCATCCATTCAGCCAAGTGGGTCATCACTGGTGTGTTTGCCGTAGCATTTGCTTTGATTCTCATTGCCTGGTTCGGCCTCAAGTGGCGGCACGTGGTGATTGCCGCCATGCCCGCGGCGCTTCTGGCGCTGCTGTTCCCCGCAGCGCCGGTTCTGGCGTTCGCTGCCGCCGTGGTCGGCCTGTCGGTGCTCACGGCTGCGAACGAGGGCGAGACACGGGACTGGTTCGATCAGACCTGGGGCTTCGCCAAGCAGATCCTGCCACTTCTGTTCTTCGGCGTGCTCGTCGCTGGGGCTCTGCTCGGCCGTCCGGGCCACGAGGGCCTGATTCCATCGCGCTGGGTGAGTTCCGCCGTGGGCGGCAACTCGCTCGGGGCGAACTTCTTCGCCTCTATCGCGGGCGCGTTCATGTACTTCGCAACGCTGACGGAGGTGCCGATCCTCCAGGGCCTTATTGGCAGCGGCATGGGGCAGGGGCCGGCCCTGGCGCTGCTGCTGGCTGGGCCGGCGCTCTCACTGCCCAGCATGCTCGTCCTCTGCAGCATCATGGGCACGAAGAAGACTGTGGTATACGTGTCGCTGGTGGTCGTCATGGCGACGATCACGGGGATGGCCTACGGGGCCCTGTTTGCCTGAGAGAGCAGAGATGCCGGTGGTGACCAGTTTTCCAACAGAAGCGGAGTTCGGCCGGGCGGTGTCGCTGCTAGCCGGATGCGGCCTGTCCCATCGGGCGATCTCACCGGCGCCCGGCTACAGCCTCGTCGGGGTTGCGGCCTTGGTGGTGGAACCGGAAGCGCGGGGAACGATGGCTTTCCAGAGCGGCCGGGACCTTGTCTGCTCGGGCTGGGTGGATTATCGGCCAGCGGAGATCACTGTGCCAGAGGCTGCGCCTGCCGCGTTCGAGGAGGACGTGTTCGGGCGCGCCGCAATCATGGTGCTGGCGCCCTGTGTGGCGGACGAGACGAAGATTCGCATCGTAGCTCACATATCCGGGGACCTGACGGAGGTATTCCCCTACCTGAACGCGGAGATGAAGCAGGCCAGCTACAACGTACACGGGCCGACCTTCACGTTCATGGACGGCTACCGCATGGTTTCGGCCTATTCTCGTCGAATCGCCGTGGCGAAGGCCGATGAGATCGTGGACGCCTGGCGCGTGTTGGAGGATATCCGGCAGCGTGTGAACGAAACGTGGGCCCGGCGGCACCAGATAGAGCCGTCCTACGAGCGGCGGGAAAGGCCGCCGGCCCTTGAGATATACAAGCGCCTGCCCCGCACGAACTGCGGGCAGTGCGGCGAGCGGGCATGCCTGGCCTTCGCGGTCAAGGTGCACGGTGGTGCCGCGAACGTGCGACGCTGCCAGCCGGTCTTCGACGGTGAGTTCGTGCATTTGAAGGAGGCCCTGCTGGAGATATGCGCAGGGTTGGGCGTAGGTCCCTGACCGTTTTGTTTGGGGAGGGCGCACTGGATGAAGATTCAGATACTCGGAACTGGCTGTCCGAAGTGCAAGAAGCTGACGGAGAACGCCGAGGCCGCCGCAAAGGAACTCGGCATCGAGTACAAGCTGGAGAAGGTCACGAACATCAACGACATTATGAAGTTCGGCGTGATGATGACGCCGGCTCTGGTCGTTAACGGCGAGGTGAAGGTCGCCGGCAAGGTGCCTGGCGTTGATGACATCAAGAGAATACTCCAATAGAGGAGACGATGTCATGGCAAAACGCGATGCCTGTTGCTGCAGTGTGGACACTGCCGTAACGCTTGCGTGTTCAGGCGGGTCGAACGTGGGGCAGATCACCAACGAAGTCGCCAAGCGCCTGTGGGCGGAGGGGCTGGCCAACTTCTTCTGCCTGGCCGGCGTGGGCGGCCATGTCAGCGGCATGGTTGCCTCGGTCAAGGGCTCGGACAAGGTGCTCGTGCTGGACGGGTGCCCCGTGGGGTGTGCCAAGAAGTGCATGGACGCGGCCGGGCTGAGCGACTACGAGTACGTCATGGTGACGGACCTTGGGATCGCCAAGGAGAAGACGTTCGACTTGGCCGAGGCAGACGTGGAACGGGTCCTGAACGAATCGCGCCGCCGCCTGGGCGTTGCGGTTCCATAGGCATGGCAACGATCGGAGGGCAATTACGTGCGCACTGCAAAGATGCTGCTGCTTGGGACGCTGGTCCTGGCCTCGCTGGGCTCGACCGGCTGCGCCTATCTGGGCAACCGGGGCCGTGACGCGCTGGATATCTTCGATGCGGGCATTCTGGTTTCCGACCACTCGCGGCCGGACTTCGCCGCATTCCTGGACTTCTGGAACCTGTTCCCCATCGGCTACGCACACGTGGAAGGCAAGCTAATCGGGATAGGCGGCGGCCGTGTGGGCATCCAGGAGTTCCGCCATCTTGATAGCTGGGGGGTATTGGTCGTCGGGGCCGAGCAACGGGCTGTCGGGCCGCTGGAGCCCGGCGCCGACGTGCCGCCCCGCTACGACCAGGGGATTGTGCGGCTGATCGCGGGTGCGGAGCGCAAGCCGCCTTTCCACCAGTACTCCGACTGTGACCGCACCTTCCACCTGGGTTGGGTCGGCCTGCACCTCCGGATCAAGCTGGACGACCTGGCGGACTTCGTAACCGGATGGGCGGGGCTGGACATCATGCACGATGATCGCCGATCCGAACCCCAAGTGGAGGAAACGCGACGCGAGAGCGCCGGATGACGCCCACATGCCCCTGCGAGCAGGTAAGCGGCGGAGCGGCGACTGCTCTGCTGTTGGTGACAGCGGGCCTATTGGCCATACGTTTACTGAGAACCGCAAAGGAGAAACACCGGATGGCAGAAGAGCAAAAGGCAGGCCGGAGCATCTCAGAGGATGCGCCTGGGCCGGGGACGTCCGAGGAGGCAACCTCTCCCGCGTGCAGTTGTCGCATGTGGTGGAAGGTTGCGGCGGTTGTCCTGTTGACGGCCGCAGTGGCGGGCATGATCGCCTCAAAGACTGGCCGGGACGCGTTCTCCACACGGGGACCTGTCCCCGCCGATCAACAGCGGCAGGCGGGGAGTTCGGCCTTGCCCGCGGCGCAGCCTGCAATGATACCGGTTCAGGAGCGGGGCGAAGCCCAGGGGGCGCTGTCGGCCGACAACCCGCTGGATCGTGCACTCCAATCTGGCAGGCCAGTGGTGGCCGACTTCGGGCGTGGGCTCTGCATACCGTGTAAGATGATGAAGCCGATCCTGGATGATCTCAAGAAGCAGTATGCCGGCAGGGCCGAGATACTTATCATCGAGATCGACGAGTACCCCGCGGTGACGCAGCGAGTGGGCATCCGCGCCATACCCACCCAGATCTTCTATGACGCTGAGGGCAAGGAGGCCTACCGCCACCAGGGCTTCATGTCCCGAGAGGACATTGTTTCGCGACTGGTCGCGATGGGAGTCAAGTAACACCGTAGGGATCCAGCCGGCTGGGCCCGTTCAATCGTGGCGAGCCGGGGCGGGCGGCGGCTTCGCAAAGCGCCAGGGAGTCCTGCAACAGGAGAAGCGCAGATGAAAGGCAAAGCCGTCGTTGTGGTTGCGTTCGTCCTGCTCTTGAGTGCGGCCCAGGGATGCAGCTATCCCGGGGACCGCTTCAGAGACGCAGCACAGATGTTCGACTTCGGGCTCACCTTCTCCAAGAAACCGCAGTTCTCCGCGTACGTGAACTGCCCCGTTGTCGCCCCTATAGGCTATGGGAAGGTAGACGGGCAGTTCATCGGCGTCGGAGGCGGCAAGGTCGGATTGATGGAACACCACCAGGAGAGCAGCGGCCTGCTGGTCTGGGGTCGGGAGGAAGTGTCTTGGGAGAGCTTCGACCCGGAACGGGCCGATACGCTGAGCGTCCAGGGCGTGGGTCTGCTCGGTCTAGCAGAGCGCGAGGAAGGCGATGACCCCTATGATGTCGCCTGCATACATTACCTGCATCTTGGCTGGGTTGGAGTAACTGCCAACATACACTGGCTTGAGATCCCGGACTTTTTTCTTGGGTTCTTCTTCCTCGACCCGATGCGGGACGATGGAGAAGACGGTGGCTACTGGTTCTGGGGAGGCAAGACAGTTCCGGAGGACGGCGACGCAACGCCGAAACCGACCGCTGCGGACGTACCGCAGGGCTGATTCAACATACGGAGGATATCGACATGCGGATGCCAAAGACTGCTCTGATCGCCGTTGTCCTTGCCTCGCTCGTCAGCGCCGCGCTGGCCGAAGAGGAAGCGCCGCCCCAGACTGTCCAGAGCGCCTATCCCGGGCTAGTGGCCGGCGCGCTAGCGTCAGCGTCCATCGGCGATCTGGAGGCGGGGGTACTTCTCGACATGGGCGAGGACCAGATAACTCAGCAAGAGCTGAATGAAGTCCTGGTCGGCTCTCCCAAGAAGATGCGGGAGCAGCTCAGAAAGAACTCGCTCTTCCTCGTCCAGGAGATCGCCACGAAGAAGCTGCTGCTGCGGGCCGCCCGCGAATGGGCGCAGGAGCAAAACGTGGACCTGGAGGGCAAGGCAGAGCCGGAAGTCATCAGCGAGTATCTGCAGGACATGGTCTCTGACGTCACCGTGAGCGACGCTGAAGTCAACCGGTTCTACGAGGAGAACCGAAACATGTTCGGGGGGGCTGAACTTGCGGACGTCCGTGAGGCGCTGCGGCAATTTGTGCTGCAGACAAAGCGGCAGGAAAAGGTGGACGAGTACATTCGGAGCCTGGCGGGAAGATTCGGAGTGGTGATCTCCGGCCCGTGGCTCGCCGAGCAAGCTGTCGCCGCACGGGACAATCCGGTTGATAAGGCCAGAGAAAGCGGTCGCCCCACGGTCGTGGACTTCGGGGCCGACGGCTGCCTGCCGTGCGACATGATGGCCCCCATCCTGAAGGACCTGGGCGAGAAGTATGCCGGTCGGGCCAATGTAGTGTTCGTTCACGTGCGTGAGGATCCCGTGTTGGCCACCCGCTACGGGATCCAGTCCATTCCGGTGCAGGTGTTCTTCGACAAAGACGGCAAGGAGACCTTTCGGCACACGGGCTTCTTCGCTCAGGAGAACATCGAGAAGAAGCTGGCTGAAATGGAGGTGAAGTGAGAATGGAGCAGGTCTTCACCTGGCTCACCCGGGCGGTCGAAGGCACACCGGCCGTAGCGATCGTGGCTGCGTTGCTCTGGGGTGTGCTGAGCATCCTTTTGAGCCCATGCCACCTTGCGAGCATTCCGCTCATCGTCGGCTTCATCGACGAGCAGGGGCGCATCTCGACGAAACGCGCGTTCCTGATCTCGATGCTGTTCGCCGTCGGCATCCTGATCACCATCGCCGCCGTCGGGGCGGTCACGGCCGTCGCCGGACGCATGATGGGCGACGTGGGCAAGTGGGGCAACTATGTCGTCGCCGGTATCTTCTTCATAGTGGGCCTTCACCTGCTCGGCGTGATCCCCATGCCGTGGTCTGGGCCGGGCCAGGTTGGCATGAAGCGCAAGGGCATGCTGGCGGCGCTCATCCTCGGGCTGGTCTTCGGCATTGCCCTGGGACCATGCACCTTCGCCTACATGGCGCCAATGCTCGGCGTCACCTTCAGCGTGGCCTCCACGAACATGCTCTACGGAGCGTCGTTGCTGGCCGCGTACGGCGTCGGGCACTGCTCGGTGATCGTCCTGGCCGGAACATCCACCGAACTCGTGCAGCACTACCTGAAGTGGAACGAGCGGTCGCGGGGCGCCCTGATTGTGAAGAAGATCTGCGGGGTTCTCGTTATTGCCGGCGGGCTGTACCTGATCCATGTCGCACCGTGATGCTCGCGGCCTGTCATTCTCGTGAGGGTCTTGTTCGTCCAGGCAAAACTGGCCGATGATGCGAAGAGCGAGGACATGGTCCTTGCTCACTGCGGCCGCGTGCGTGACGAGATAAGGGCTTTCGTGCAGGCCATGCCGTCGGGCCTGGAGCGAGTGGACGAAACATTTGAGCGGAGGACCAACTGATGAGCTGCTGTGACAGGAACAAGGGGAAGGATGCTATCCGGGAGACTGTCCGCAAGGGCTACGCGCGGATCGCTCAGTCGGGCGGCTCCTGCTGCGCCGACAAGTCCTGCTGCGCGCAGGGCGTCTCGGCGGACGACGTTGCCCACAGCGTCGGCTACGGCAAAGAGGAACTCGCCGGGCTGCCTGAGGGAGCCAACATGGGGCTCTCCTGCGGCAACCCGACGGCGCTGGCTTCGCTCAGGCCAGGCGAGGTTGTCCTCGACCTCGGTTCCGGAGGCGGCCTCGACGTGTTCATCGCGGCTCGCCGTGTCGGCCCGACCGGGCGCGCCATCGGCGTGGACATGACGCCGGAGATGGTCTCGAAGGCGCGCAGGAATACGGGACAGTTCTATGACTCGACCGGCCTGGAGAACGTCGAGTTCCGCCTTGGCGAGATCGAGCATCTGCCGGCGGCGGACTCAGCGGTGGACGTCGTGGTCTCGAACTGTGTCATCAACCTGTCCCCGGATAAGCCGCAGGTCTGGCGGGAGATCGCCCGCGTGCTGAAGTCGGGCGGGCGGGTGGCCGTCTCGGACCTCGGCCTGGTGCGGCCGCTGCCGGACGCCGTGCGCGAGTCGGTCGAGGCTCTCATCGGCTGCATTGCAGGCGCCGTCCTGGTCGAGGAGACAGAACGGATCGCCCGCGAGGCGGGGTTGATGGACGTGCGGGTGGAGAAGCACTCCATCTACTCGGACGATCCGGCGGACTGGGCGGATACCACCTATGCCTCCATCGTTGACCTCCTGCCCCAGGGCACGGTGCTGAGCGATTTCGTCGTCAGCATGGACGTAACCGCGCACAAGACACAACCCAGATAAGGAACCGTTGCCATGTCATCGGAAGCTAAGGTCGTTGCGCCTGCCAAGGGACTGAGCGTCTTCGAGAAGTACCTCTACGTCTGGGTGATCCTCTGTATCCTGGCCGGCATCGTGCTCGGCAAGGTCGCGCCCGGCGCGGCGAGGTTCCTTGACGCTCTGTCCATCTATGTGGGCGGGGCGCCTGTCGTCTCCATCCCCATTGCGGTGTGCCTCTTCTTCATGATGTACCCGATCATGGTGAAGATCGACTTTGCCGAAGTCCTCAAGGCGGGCAAGAGCGTCAAACCCGTCGGCCTGACGCTCTTCGTGAACTGGGCGATCAAGCCGTTCACGATGTACGCCATAGCGCTGCTCTTCCTGGGCGTGTTGTTCCGGGGCTTCATCGGCGCCAAGGCCATGGACTACGTGAAGATGCCGTTCGGGCTCGACCTGTCGGTGGGCGATACGTATGGCGTCGGCACAGTCATGATGCACGACGGCGTCAAGATGCTCGAGGTCCCGCTCTGGCGCAGCTACCTCGCCGGCTGCATCCTCTTGGGTGTCGCTCCCTGCACGGCTATGGTGCTCGTGTGGGGATACCTGGCAAAGGGAAACGACGGCCACACGCTGGTGATGGTGGCCATCAACTCGCTGACCATGCTGGTCCTCTACGGCCCTCTGGGAGGGTTCCTCCTTGGCGTGGGCCGGCTGCCGGTGCCCTGGCAGGCTCTGGTGCTCTCCATTGCCATCTACGTCGCGCTGCCGTTGGCGGCGGGGTACCTTTCACGGAAGTGGCTCATTGCCGCCAGGGGCGAGGAATGGTTCAAGGAGAAGTTCCTCCATGTTCTGACACCGATCACGATCGTTGCGCTCCTGATCACGCTGGTGCTGCTTTTCAGCTTCAAGGGCGACGTGATCCTCTCGAACCCGCTGACGATTGCGTGGATCGCCATCCCCCTGTTCATCCAGACCAACCTGATCTTCTGGATCGGCTATCTGCTTTCCAGGCCGCTGAAGCTAACCTACGAGGACGCCGCCCCATCGGCCATGATCGGGGCATCAAACCACTTCGAAGTTGCCATCGCGACGGCTACAATGCTCTTTGGCCTCTCTTCCGGGGCGGCCCTTGCCACGGTGGTCGGAGTGCTCATTGAGGTGCCGGTGATGCTGATGCTCGTGCGGATATGCCTGCGGACGCAGACGTGGTTTCCGCAGGCACCGGCGGAAGTCCTCTGACATGGGGGTTGGGTTTCATGGCGTTTCACAGCGCGCTCTGAGCTGGCCGTCCGAGCGTTCCGCTGAGCAGCAATGGCAGGCCTGCTGAAGAACACGACTGAACCGGCGCGGCTATGACGCGTCGCCTTGATCGGCCTGTTCGCAAGGCTGCCCTGCAATAGGTTTTCTGACCCGGACGTGCAGATAGTAGGCCACAACCTGAGCGTCCTGCATGTGAGGACAGGCACGCACAGCCTCGTCGCTCGGGCGCGGCTCGCAGACGCGCTCAAGGACAAACCCCGTGTCAATGAGAAGGTTAAGCCACTGGCTCAGTGTGCGGGTAAACCGTGGGGTCTTGAACTTCGGGAGAGCGGCCTTAGCCTCGGCGGGGGCACCACTGAAGAGCCACTCAGTGACCTCCCCATTCAGGTTGCGGAAGTAGTCGCCCACCTCAATCGCGTAGGTCAGGCCTTGCTCGTTGCGCAGGTTGCGGCGGTGCGGTGTGTCAAAGCAAGGATGCGTGATAGAGAACTGGAGGAAACCGCCGGCCTTCAGGATCCGGTACGCCTCGGATATGACACGGTCCGTCTCCGGTATGTCCATGAAGCTCATGAAGCCTGTGGCGAAGTCAAAGGCACCGTCGCTGAAAGGTAGCTCAACAGCGCTGGCGACCCGGTAGTCGATGCCCAATGGTTCCCTTTTCTCATGCTCTCCGGCATGGTGGATGAACACCTCAGAAATGTCGATGGCAGTCACTCGCGCACCCCGCTTGGCCAGAAGTCTCGTGTTGTGCGCTTCACCGCAGCCGATATCCAGCCCACGGAGTCCGCTGACGTCCGGGAGCATGTCGAAAAAGGCCGGCGTATTGAGGTAGTCGCGGTAGATGTCATATCCGGCCCGCGCCAGTTTGGTCCACGCCTCCGCGTTGGCGTTCCAGTACCGTCCAACTTCCTTGTGGTCCATTGCAGACTCCCTCTTGGCGCACGCGCAAGCTCAGCGGTGCGGCTTGGCCGCGTCCGCGCAATCGTCTTGTTACGCCCCGTGTCTCACCTGTTCGTCTTCGTAGGTCCCCACTACTCGAAAGCCGACCTTCTCGTAGAGGTGCACTGCCGGAGGGCTGTCCGCAGGAGCGTCAACCATTATGGTGCGCACGCCGAGCTGGCGGAGGTAGCGGATAGCCGTCCTGACCAGTGTGAAGGCAATCCCTCTGCGGCGGTACTCGGGAAGAACCGCGACGACGCTGACGTATCCGTACCCAGGCCGCCGGAAACTGATGACGTACCCCACGGGCGTCTTTCCCTTGGACTCCTCGGCGACAAACACGCCGTCGGGATCGAACTGCTCGAATCTGTCCCAGTCGGACTGCCAAGGGGGTTCGCTGAAAGAGCGGCCGTAGACGGAGCAGATGGCCTCGTGATGTCGTTCCTTTGAATAGGAGCGAATTGCGACGCCTTCAACAAGGGGACACGTATCCTCATCCGATTCCAGTAGCATCCTGTAGAACCTGCTCTTCATCGCATCGTCCAGGGCCGGCGGGAACCCACACACGCGCAACACCGTGGGCGCCACGTCATATATCGTGGCGTCGCTGACCGTCACGCCGCGTTTGAACTCCTTGCCGTAGAGGTAGATCACCCCCTGCGTCTTCCCCAGCAGGCCGCTAGCTCAGCTCTTTCACGACCTTCCGCAGCGCGGCCGCGGACCGCCTGGCTTCTTCCATGGTGACCATCGGGTGTCCGATCACCATGCGCGGAACCATGTGCTCCGCGTTAGGGCACAGGCCCTTTGGGTAGGCGCCCCTCGGGAAGACCTTTTTGAAAACCGGGTGTTGGTATGCTGCGCGGTTGGTGTATCCAACCCTGAACGGGGCCTTGCGCTTTTTCAAGGCCTCTGTGAAGCGTTTGCGGGAGATGCCGTACCTCTGCCCCTCGAAGGTGGCTACCCACAGGTGATATGTGCTCTGCGCACCTTCCGGGCCCTGCTGCGCTGTGAGCCAGGGGCAGTCTTCGATGGCGGCATCCCAAATCCTGCCGATCCTTATCAGCTCCCGGCAGGCCCGGCGGATCTTCGGCAATTGTGCCAGCCCTATCGCCGCCGTCTGCTCGTTCATGCGGTAGTTGTAGTGTACGCCATAGGCGACCGACAGGAACGTGGGCGCGCCCGCGTGAAGCGCCAGGGCCTTGGCTATTCTCTTGCTGCTCGTTATCGCCATGCCGCCGTCGCCCAACGCGAGCTGCTTGGACGCCTGGAAGCTGAAGGAGCCGATGTCTCCCCAGGCGCCGGCATGCTTTCCCTTGTAGGTTGCCAGGAAGGCGTGCGCCGCGTCCTCAATCACCAGAAGTTTGTGCTTGCGGGCGATGGGCACGATGCGGTCCATCTCAGCCGGCAGTCCGCCGATGTGCGTCACTATTATTGCCCTGGTGCGAGGGGTGATCTTGTCCTGTATCTGGTCGGGGTCCATGTTGAAGGTCACAGGCTTGCAGTCGGCAAAGACGGGCTTGCCCCTTTGGTAGATGGCGGCGAGGGCGCCGAACACGCACACCGGGTCGCAGATGACCTCGTCGCCCGGGCCCACCCCCGCGGTGATGAGGGATGCGTGGAGGACGGACATGGCGCTGTTCATGGCGACCCCGTATTTGGCGCCGTGCGCCCGCGCAAAAGCGCGCTCGAAGCGGCCCTGCATCCTTCCGCCCGCCAATACTGAGAGCCGGCCAGAGTCCAGGACCTTCTTGAGGTAGCTCAACTCTTCCCTTCCGAAATCTCGCACGGGCATCAGCAAATTCCTCCTTGCGTCCGACTTGCGCACCCAAGCGTACGTCCTGTGCCTGTTCCGCACAGCAGACATGCTGACACAACTGGTCTGCGCCCCACATGTGCGCGCCAGAATATACCACCAGGCCGTGCCCGCGCAACCTTGAGGCCGCTGCGCAAAGCTGCCTGGGCGTCTCAAACGCGCCCTTATGCAACTTTCGTGGCAGTTTGTCTGGGACTGGGCCATCTGGTAAGATGGACCCGGCCCGCGGGGCTTTCCGCAGGCCGACCCATGCGGCCATACTCGCGTGGAGGACGCTCATGGATGACCGCTGAGAGCGAGAAGTGAACGGCATACCTTGTCGTTACGCCAATCGTAGCTATGGTAGCGGTGGTAGTGATCGTGGCGATTGCCAATCGCACGCGCGGCGCGACGCCGAGTGTGGGTTCGTGGAAGAAGGACGTCACTTCGGCGCCCGTCAAGAAGATGTCTTAGGAGACAGCGCCCGCCCGGCCCGGATTGCGTTTTCCGTCAGGGACTACGAAACTCGCGAGCCCTGTGCGCCCGCGGGTTGAAGTCCCTGGCCTCTGGTGCGGCTGCGAAGGATGACGATGCAGAAAGGTGTTGCGTATCCTCCCGGCAGTGACAGATACCGTTACCTGCCAATCCTGAGCTTGATGCTCGTGGTGGCTGCGGGGGCGCTGCTGCTGTGGCACTTTATGCCCGGCGCTCACAGGAAGCGCGTGAGCGCTTTGGACACTGCCATGCGGCTGGTGCGCAAGCACTACCTGTATGATGTGGATGAGGACGTCCTGTTCAAAGGGGCGATGATGGGCTTGGTCGGGAGTCTTGGAGATCCGCACAGCGCGTATCTGGACCTGTATGGGGTGGAGCAGGCAGACGCGGAGACCCAGGGCGAATTCGGGGGCATTGGCGTAACCGTCGCCCCCAGCGAGGCTGGGGCGGTTGTTGTCGAGCTTCACCAAGATGGTCCCGCAATGAAGGCGGGTGTCAAGCAGGATGACCTCATCGTCGGCGTGGATGGCCTGAACAAGGCAGGTATGCCCTTCGCGGAGTTTGTGGGCAGGATAAGGGGCAAGGTCGGCAGCACCGTTCAGTTGACCATTCAACGCGCCCCAACAGGCGAGACGGAGACGCTGCAAGTCACGCGCGCTCGTCTCAAGATCGAAAGCGTCAGTTGGAAGATGGTCGAGCCGGGAATCGGGTACATTAAGATCGAGGGGTTCGACGAGCACTGCGCGGAAAACGTCCGGAAGGGGCTGGTGGAGCTTCAAGGCAACGGCGCTCTGAAGGGTCTGATTCTCGATGTGCGCGGCAACGCGGGGGGCCTTCTCAAGCAGGCCGTCGAGGTGAGCGATCTGTTTCTGAGCGAAGGTATCATCGTTGGCCTTGAGAGTCGGTTGTCGGCCGAACGAGTCACCTTCAAGGCGCAGGCGGAGGTGGCGGTGCCGCCCGATCTCGTTGTAGTGGTCCTGGTGGACGGAGGTTCGGCGAGCGCGTCGGAGGTCTTTGCGGGCTCCCTGAAGAGCAACGGGCGGGCCACGGTGATCGGGACGAGGACATTTGGCAAAGGGGCGGTGAACCGCCTCTTTCGTCTGCCTGATGAGTCGGGCGGGCTGTATCTGACCGTGGCGCATTACACTGTGGGTTCCGGCACGCCCATCGAGGGCAAAGGCATTGAGCCCGACATTGAGGTCGGGCGGCTGCCCGAGTACCCCGCGGGCGGGGGGGATGAGGAGAGGACAAAATGGCGGGCCGCCTACCGCGCTGCTCTTGAAGAGCAGCTTCAGCGAGCGGTGCAGTTCATCAAATAGAAGCTCTCTGGTGTTTCGGAGGCATTGCCGGATGGAGCATCGGCGTACAAAAATCGTTGCGACCGTTGGGCCGAGCTGCAGCAGCGAAGAAACCCTGCGCGAGATGGTGGACGCCGGCTCGGACGTATTCCGGCTCAACTTCTCGCACGGAACTCACTCGGAGCATGACCGGGTAATCGGGCTTATCCGGCAAGTGGTTGCTGATGCCGACGTGCCTGTGGCCATCATGCAGGACCTGCAAGGGCCGCGCATACGCACCGGGGCGCTGCGCGACAAGGATGGGATTGAACTGCGCGCCGGTCAGGCGCTTGCCATTGCACCAGGCGAGTTCGAGGGCGACGCGCGGAGGATCGCCACTACCTACGAGGGTCTGGCTCACGATGTGCATGCCGGCGACACGATCCTGCTGAGCGACGGAATGATCGAACTCAAGGTCACCTCCGTGGAGGGGCAGGAAGTCGAGTGCGAGGTGGTCGCTGGTGACGTGCTAGGCGAGCACAAGGGGATGAACCTGCCCGGCGTTGACATCTCCATCTCCTCGCCCACTGATAAGGACCTGGAGGACCTGGCATTCGGCCTGGAGCACGGGGTGGACTACGTCGCGCTGAGCTTTGTGCGCACGGCGCAAGAGGTTATGCGCCTCAAGGCGGAACTTGCCCGCCACGGACCCGAGGCGGCTGCGACTCCCGTCATCGCGAAGATCGAGCGCCCCGAAGCGGTTAAGAATATAGACTCCATCCTGGAGCACGTGGAGGGCGTGATGGTTGCCCGCGGGGACCTGGGCATCGAGATGCCCGCGGCGTCCGTGCCGGGTGTGCAGAAGAAGATCATTGCGGCGGCCAACGCGGCCTGCGTACCGGTCATCACCGCGACACAGATGCTCGACTCGATGATCAGTCACAGGCGGCCGACGCGTGCCGAGGCGAGCGACGTCGCCAACGCGATCCTCGACGGCACCGACGCCGTGATGCTGAGTGCGGAGACCGCCGTGGGCAGGTACCCCGTGCTCGTGGTGAGCACGATGGCGCGCATTGCGGAGGAGGCGGAGGACCTGTTCAAGGCCAGGTCCTTCGGCGGGGATGCTGCGGGGCGCGACGACGTCGGCGTGCGGCAGCTCGCGTTGGCCAGAGCGGCATGCCGCATAGCCCAGGAGGTCGGCGCCAGCGGAGTCGTTGCCTTCACCATGACCGGCGCCACGGCCCGGTACGTTTCGCAGCAGCGGCCTGCGTTTCCTGTCTACGCCCTGACGCCGAGCGAGGCCACCTGCCGCCGTCTTTCGCTGGTGTGGGGTGTGCGGCCGGTGCTTTTCCCAGTGTTTGCCGACACCGATGAGATGATAGAACGCGGCGAGGCTCGACTTCTGGAGTTGGGCTGCGCGCGCGTGGGCGATACCATGGTCTGCGTGGCGGGAGCTTCCACCAGCACACCTGGCGGCACGGACATGCTCAAGATACATTACTTCGACGGCAAGAACCCGCACCTGGACAGCGGGCAAACTGAATGACTCCATTCTGGGACGAACACGGATGAAGAAAGAATCGGTGGAACTGTTGAGAACCCTGACTGAGTTGGACGGGGTGCCGGGATTCGAACGGGAAGTCAGAGACTTCATGCGGTCGCAGCTTGAAGGGGTGGTGGAGTTCGAGTCCGACAACCTCGGCAGCCTGATCTGCAAGAAAGCGGGCAGCCAGGAGCACCCGCGCATCATGATCCCTGCCCACATGGACGAGATCGGCTTCGTCGTGAAGGACGTCGACGAGACGGGATGCATCAGCTTCGCCACTCTCGGCGGATGGCTTGAGCAGGTCATGCTGGGCCACCAAGTCGCGGTTAAGACGCGCAAGGGGGACCTGCCCGGCGTCATCGGCTGCACCCCGCCGCACCTTATGCCGCGCGAGGAGCGCGAGAAGCTCATCAAGCTGAAGAAGATGTTCGTTGACGTGGGCGCGCGGGATAAGAAGGAGGCTGCCGAGAAGTTCGGCATCCGCGTTGGCGACCCGATCGTGCCGAGACAGCAGTTCGTGCTGATGGGAAATCAGAAGCTCATGATGGCCAAGGCCTGGGACGACAGGGTGGGGTGCGGGCTGGTCATTGACCTCATGAAGACGCTGCGGCGCGTGAAGCATCCCAACACCGTCTTCGGCGTGGGCACCGTGCAGGAGGAGGTCGGCGCGCGCGGCGCCGAAACAGCGGCCGACGTTGTAGACCCGGACCTGTGCATGGTTCTCGACGTGGGAATCGCCACCGACGTGCCGGGGATCGAGGGCGAAGTGAAAGTGCGGCTCGGGAAGGGACCCGTCTTTTACATGCTGGATGCGGGGACGATTTCCCACCAGCGGTTCCGCGACTTCGTGCTGGACGTCGCGGAGAAAAAGAAAATCCCCTTGCAGTTGAGCCTGATGGAAGGAGGGTCAACCGACGCCAAGGTCGTCCAGCTGCACTCCAGGGGCGTCGCCAGTGTCCTGTTCGGGCTGCCGACACGCCACATCCACAGCCACGCCGGCATCATACATGCAGACGACTATGATGCGATGCTGAAGCTCATGGTTGAGGTCATCAAGGTCCTCACGCCGGAGGTGGCGGACGAGCTGCTGGACAGGGGTTGAGGAGGGCTATGCAGACGGGCGCGGTATCGCCAAGGCTCAGCGGACTGCTGGAGCGGGTGGCGCGGGGCGAGGAGCTGAGTCCGGGAGAGCGGGATGAGCTGGCCTGCGATGCTGAAGCCAACCCTGCTCTACAAGCGCTGAACTCGGCCGGCTGGCCCGTGACGGCTGCGGTTGAGGAGCGCATGGGGCTTCTTCGGCGCGCCGCGCGCTTCTCGCCCGTCTGTCCACTGGAAGTGGCCGGCTACTCCATCGAAGCCCGCACGAGCATCGGCGAGCTGTGGCGCGTGTACGTGCCCCTCTGCTCGGCGCTGCTCGACAGATGCGCGAGGCAACAGGGTTCTCGATTCCTGGTCGGAATCGCCGGTCCGCCTGGGAGCGGCAAGTCCGTCTTCGCCGCGCTGCTCACGACGCTCCTGAACTGCATCGGCGAGCATCCGAGCGAGGTTGCGGTTACGGTTCCCCTGGACGGTTTTCACTTCCCGAACGCCTATCTCGACACCCACTACGTCGTGGGCGCCGACGGCGAACGCCGGTCGCTGCGGAAGATCAAAGGCGCCCCGGGGACGTTCGACCTTGCGGGGTTCCTGCGGGTGCTGGAGCGACTGCACTCCGATGAGCGCGTGACGCTTCCGCGCTACGACCGGCGCCTGCACGAGCCGGTCGAAAACGGCATCGCCGTTGAGCCTCATCACCGCCTCGTGCTCGTTGAGGGGAACTACCTGCTCGTGCAGGCGGGCGGCTGGCAGGCCGTTCAAGCGCTGCTGAATCTGCGTCTGTTCTTGAAGATGGCGCTCAGTGCGGTCAGGCCGGGTATGGTGGAGCGGCACGTGCGCGGGGGACGCACGCGTGAAGATGCCGAAAGGCACTTCGATCGGGTAGACCTGCCCAACTACGGGATATCCATGCAGAGCGCCGCAATGGCAGACCTGGTCATTGAGCGGTAATTGGGGGTCAGGTCTTCATTTTTCGCGTTGCTGGGCACGGCTGGGCAAGCCAGCCGTGCCACACATCTATGCTCCCCTTAGCAGGCGGATGTAGTCGCGCGCCATGCGCAGGTCTTCGAGCGCCTCCTCGGCTTCGCAGGGCGGCTTGGTCTCCCCCTTGATCGCGCTGACGAAGTTGATGGCCTGCTGCTTCATGGCGTGGACCCACGGCAGTTGCGGCACGATTACCTCGGGGGTGTTGTCCCTGCCGGCGTCGCGCAATATCTCCACGCGGCCGGGGCGATTGACCGCCAGCGGAGCGGGGAGGTCGAGCTTCACGTAGCCGTGCGCGAATCCGATGAGGACCGACTCCTGCCAGTCCACGCTCGTCTGGTACGGGCACGTCTCGATCACTCCTGCCACGCCGCTCCTGCTACGCACCACCAGCACGACGCCCGACGGATCGGCGTACGTCACCTCGTAGGGTTCTCCAAGGAAGTAACGCATCAGGTTGACCTGGTGTATGTAGTAGTTTACGAACTCTATGTACTGCCTGTTGACCTCCTTGTCCATATCGCCTGGGGACGGTTCGCCGTCCAGAGGGGGCACAGCCTCGTCCGTGCTGACCAGGCCTGAGAACCCGCTCTGCACCCAGTCTCCAGGCGGCATCACAATTCGAACGTACCGCATCTCTCCCTGCGCGCCGGACTGCTTCAGGCGTTCGACCTCTGCTTTTGCGTACGCGGTGGCGGGGTCGCTGCGCTTGTGGTAGCCCACCATGTGCCAGGTGCCGCTCTTCTTGACCGCCTTGACGATCTTCTCGCCGCCCTCGACGTACATCGCCAGGGGCTTCTCGGTGAACAATGGAACGCGGGCCTTCAGAAGCTCAGGGACTAGCACGGCGTGGCGGTGGAACGGCTGCGAGGCCACTATGCCGTCGAGCTTCTCTGCCGCCAACATCTCCTCGTGGCTCCTGTAAACGTGTGGCACACCGTAGCGCGCGGCTACCTGCTTGCCGAGCTTCTGACGCAGCTCTGCGATCGCCACCACCTCACAGTCGGGCACTGTGACGTAGTTCCTGAGATGCGCGCATTGCCCCATCGTGCCGACGCCGACAAAACCTATGCGGACCTTCTTGTCTCCCATTGCATCTCGCCTTTCCGGGCAAAAAGCGTTGCGTGAGTGAACGCGCCGAACCTTACGGGCACGAACTCGCCTGCCCCGTGCTCCGCGCCTCTGATGCTTTGTGCCTCACTCCCACTGCCGGGCCTCGGGCGCCTCGCCAATCGTGGGAAGGCAGGACATGCGCAGGCGCGCGCAGCCCAGGGGTATGAGCGTTATCCGCTCCTCGGGCTCATCCGATCTCACAGGGCTTGGCTGGAGTTCGGCAACCGTTTCGTTTTCGAGGTTCCAGTTGGGGATTCGTTTCGCCAGGGCCTTGATCTCGATGGGCGCCGTCTCGACCGTCCAGGGCTGGTCGGCCACGGGACCTTTCTCCGACACCTCTAGGGATTCCGCCGGGCAATCGGGGTCGACGATGAGGCCGTAGTTCCAGGGCGTGGTCGGCAGGACCTCCATTTCCGGCCACTCGTCCGTGCCGCCGCAGCGCCTCCACTGTTCCTCTATCTTGATCGAATAGCTCAGGGGGCCGCGGTCCACAGTGACGCTGCCGGTGCGCGGCCACTCGGTGAGCGAGACGGCCATGCCCATCTCGACGGCCACCGCGTCGCCGTCCTTCCAGCGGCGCCGGATGGCCACGTAAAGGCCAGACACGGGCTCCACGTCCACCGCCCTCCCGTTCACGGCCACTTTGAAGTCGTCGCACCAGTGGGGCACCCGCAGGTAGAGGGGAAACTCGACTGGCGCGCCGGCCTCCAGGTGCATCTCGACCTTGCCGTTGAACGGGTAATCGGTGTCCGCGTGGACTGTGACTTCGTCGCCGCCCTCGCCGACCCTGGCCGTGACGTCAGAGGCTGCGTACATCCACGCCGCCAGGCCGTTGTCGGCCGTTGCCTGCCACAGGTTCTGCACGTACCAGGGCCAGCCCATCGCCACGTTGTGCTGGCAGCAGCGGTAGCGATGAGGCGAGTAAGTGATCATGTTGTTGCCCTTAGCGACCTGCTCGTTCAGATAGTCGTGGTTGGTCGAGGCGTCCAACTGCGGCTGATTGGAGGCCGTCAGGTAGTGCAGCCCCTTCAGGTCGGGCGTCTGCGAGGCGGGGAAGTGGTTCAGCATGATGTCTTCGCACCGGTTGGCGTACAGGGGATCGCCTGTGATGCGCCCGAGGATGTAGAAGCTCTTGGCGAACTCAACGATCGCGCAGGTCTCGAGGGCTTGTCGAGGGTCCGTGTGGCCCGGGCGGATCCTCTCGTCCGCGCCGAAGATGCCCCGCGGCTGCTGGCCCCAGGTGGACATGTGCTGCGAGAACCAGTAATCGGTTGATGCCATGTGGCGGTGCTGCCCGGAGCGTACGTAGAACGTGCCCGGATAGCGGAACCGCTGTGTGAAGTTCACCGCATGGTGGTCGAGCCACTCGTCCTCCGGAGGCGGGATGCGTTGGAAGAAGCGTGTGGCCAGATCAAGCAGCCACGCGTCACCCGTGTGGTTGTAGAGCCAGTAGATGTGGGGCAGCATGTCGCCGGCGCGCATGGTCTGCCACTTCACCCCTGGCGAGCCGAACTCTTCGCCGAGGTCCGGCTGGAAGGGGAGGAACATCTCGTCGGGCAATCCGCGGCAGAACCGGAAGAAGCCGGTCATCAGCGGGATGACGCGCGGGTCGGCTCTGTGCTCGTGATGATGGATGAGCGCGTCGAGCATCACCATGTGCGGCCACAGGTCGGCGGTCTTGCGCCCGGTCTTGCCCGCCCTGCACTTATTGTGTGCGGCGCCGAAGTAACCGTCCTCGTCCGCGCTGTTGAGGACGGCCTCGATCCAGCGCTTCGCCTCGTCGAGCAGCCGCTGCTCGCCGGTCAGAATGGCCAGGTCGTGAAACCCCCTCAACCAGTACGGCTGTTCCTCCCACCCCTGCTCGTCCGTGCCGAACCAGCCGTTGTCGAGCCTGAGGTATTCACTCAATTCCATCAGCCGACCGGTCATGCCGTCCGTCATGAGACTGAGTTGGTGCTTGAGCCAGCCGCGGGCCCGGATGCTTCCCAGCGGGAGCTTCACCAGGGGGCTGGGCAGGAGAGGGAGCTGGTTGGATACGTAGTGGAAGTTTGGTCCGGAGGTTTCCGGAATCATGACCAAGTCGACCTGCATCGCGGTGTGCTTTTTCGCCATGTCTTTCAAGGCGCCTCGCAGAAGGGAGGGTTCCTATTGTAATGGGGCTTGCGCCCGAGTCAACGTCTGCACAGCCTGGCGCCGGTGATGTCCTGAGTTGATGCTGAGCCCGCCACACGGACGGCGGGCAAGCCCCTCCGGGCGCGCGTGCGACGCCGCCCGGCTGTTCCTCTCCGCTTGGGTCATGGCGATGCCCCTGCCGTTGACACGGTCAGGGGGGGCCGCCTGCTGCGGAGCCTGTGGATGTCCACTTAATGAGCCCTCGACTGCGCTGCTCAGAGGCGAATAGGCTGGCCCGTCTCGGCGGACCTCCAGGCGGCTTCGGTGAGTTCTATGGTGCGAAGTCCGCATGTGCTGGGCGCCAGCACCTCGGCCCTGCCCAGCACGGCGTCAATGAAGTTGTGGTCGGTCGAGGGAGAGCCGTACTGGAAATTGTCTACGCGGTGCATCTCGCCTTTCAGGCCCGTTGAGTAAGCAAGCTGGCCCTGGCGGATGAAGAACGTCCAACGCTCGCACACTATCGTCACGTCTTCCCACCAGCCGATGGGGCAGGAGCCGACGACCGAGAACGTGCCCAACGCACCGTTCTTGAACCGTATTGAGATGGCGCTGTTGATGTCCACCTCCGTGCCGCAGTTGTCAATGCAGGCGCTGACTTCCTCCACCGCCAGCCCCGTGACCCAGAGGATGATGTCAATCAGGTGGCTGCCGGAATCGTTCAACTGGCCGCCGCAGGCGAGCTTCATCGAATGCCGCCAGTGGCCCACGAACCAATGCAGCCAGGCCTGGGCCTGGAATGCAGCGATGAACTTGACCTCCCCCGGCTCGCCGCTCTCGATGGCCTTCTTGATGAACTGAAAGTCTCCCTGGCAGTGACGCTGGTAGGAGATGCCCAAGACCTTACCTGCCTTCTTCTCCTCCTTCATGACGGCCCGAGCATGCTCGATCGTGCAGACCATCGGCTTCTCCGTGAGCACGTGCAGGCCGGCACGCAGGCTGCCAACTATCTGGTCGAAATGGGCGTAGTGAGGCGTGCAGATGAGAACGGCGTCCAGGTCCGCCTTCTCGATGAGTTCCTTGTGGTCCCGGAACTGAGGCACGCCCGCGAGTTGGGGGTAGCCCTTCACCGTCTTCTCCAGTTGAGCCGGAACGGTATCCGTCAGCCCGACAATCTCGGCCTCGGGGATGGACAGGAAGTTCTTGATGTGTCCCTGTGCCACCCCTCCGCAGCCGACTACTCCGATCTTCACCTTCTCAGCCATATTGGGCACCTCTCCCATGGACGGCGACGAACGTGCATTCATGTGCGCATCGATGCGAACAACCACAGCCCGACTGGCCCCACCAGCAGCACCGGGAGCCACCCGGCGAGGACCGGATTCATGACGCCCGTGTTGCCCATGCTGATGGACACAAATGACAGCACGTAGAGCGCGCCTGCCACCAGCGCGCAGACGACCACCGCCAGCACACGGCTCTCCGCGGCGCGAGGGAATCCGACCAGCAGCGGTATGCCGACCAGCAGCAGCACGAAGGGCATCAGCGTAGCCGCCAGGCGTGAGTGCAGCATCACGCTGAAACGCGGGATCTGGGGATTGCTGCGCGCCTGCCGGGCCAGCTCTGAGAGGGTCAGAACAGGCAGGATCGCTTCGCTCTTGGCAGCCACGAAGTCAAAGGGAGTAAGCCTTGTATCCACTGGCTTGCTCGGCAGCACGGGCAGCGGTGGCTTGTTCTTCGCCGTGCCGTCTTCGTCGAATTGCTGTATGGTAACGTTCTGAAGGCTCAAGCCACCGTCCTCGCGCCAGGTGCCCGTGACCGCTTCGGTGATGGTCTTGATGGTCTTGTTTCCTTCCCGGTCGTAGAACTCCATCAGGTGCACCTGCGACATTACGCCGCTTGCGTAGTCGTAGCTGCCGACGAACATCTTCCTGTTGAGCGCCGGCTCCTTCAGCACAAGATTGCTGGTCACCTTTCCGTCCAGATCGCGATCGAGCAGTTCATACTGCCTGGTGCAAAAGGGCACAATGCTCTCCTTTGCCCAGAAGACGAGGACGACCACCACCACCGTCCACAGGAATATGGGGAGCGTGACACGGTGAAGGCTCACACCCGATGCCCTTAGCGTAAGCAGCTCGCGGTTTCGGCACATCTGCACCAGCGTAAGCCCCGCACCGACCAACAAGAGGGGCGGTATGGTGTCAAGGATGCGCGCGGGGAACAGATACGCGTAGTAGGTCAGGATCTTGGGAAGCGCCTTGCTCAGGCTCAGCTTCTGAATCTCATCCACACGGCTGACGGCGTCGAAGCCCAGGTATAGCCCGCAGATGATGAGCACGCTGAGGATGAAGCGCACCAGGAATGCGTGCGAAAGGTAACGATCAATGCGTTTCCTAATCATCTGTTGCCGGCACAACGGGAAGGACGGCGCACGGCGTCGGAGACTTGCCGTGCGGCGAGCGAACCTAGGCGCGCCCGCCCCACTCCGGCACGCAGTATACGCGGGGCGCCAAGGCTCTGTCAACGCCGCAAACCGTTAGGTGCTGCACAAGCACCACGCTCATGCGGCACAGCCGCCCCCGCCTTAGCGGGGCTCCAGCCTACTCCGCCGAAGCAGCCTCGCCTGCGAAGGCCGGATAACGCCCCTTCGGCATGCCGAAGGCCCGGCTGTGCTTCTCAGGCGAGGGACTTTGGTGAGCTCAGTCGAGCCTCACCTGGGCCACATCTCTCCTGTGTCGGACAGGCAGCCCCGTTGTGCTTCCCCCACCTGCCTTCACTCGTAGGGAACCGTCTGCTCCTTCCCTGTCTTGGAGGAGCGCTCGGCCAGCTCAATCATCGCAATGACGCGCCTGGCGCTCTGCGGCGTGACCGGGTTGGGTGCCCCTTTGATCAGGTGATCGGCCAGCATATCGTAGTAATTCCACACCGTCTTGTAGTGCTCGACCTCGAAGCTGGCAACGCGGTCGCGCGCGCGGGTGTAAACGGTGAACTTCCCCTCGCGGCCCGTGTCCACGATGGCGCCTTCGGTGCCCAATATGTACCACTTGGGTTTAGAGGCTGCCGCGATGTCGGAGAGCTGTATGTGCGCGATGGCGCCGCTGTCGAACTTGACGTAGGCCTCGACGTGATCCTCGTTGGTCGTGTGCTTCCAGACCCTCTTCTGGAACTGGCCGGAGACGGTCTTTATCTTGCCGGGCATCAGTTGAAGCACCCAGTCCACGAAGTGGGCTCCCCAGTCGTAGAACAGTCCGCCGCTTATCTTCTTGTTGGAGCGCCACCACTCGCCAGGGCGCGAATAGCCGCCGGAGGTCGCTTCGAAGTGAAAGACGTCCCCGATGTAGCCCTGGCTTATGATGTCCTTGACCGCAAGGAAGTCGCCGTCCTGGCGCCGGTTGTGAAACACCGAGAGTGTAACGCCGGCCTTCTCCGCGGCCTCGATCATCCTGTCGCACTCCTTGATGGTGAGGGCGAAAGGCTTCTCGACCACGACGTGCTTGCCGGCCTTCAGCAGCGGCAGGGCGACCGCACAGTGGACGTTGTGAGGCACGACAACGGCTGCAAGCTGGACGTCCTTGTCCTTTGCCAGTTTCCTAACGTCGTCATAGGTCCTGACGTCTCCCATCTCGTTGCGCGCCGCTTTGAGACGCTTCGGGTCCGGGTCGCAGACGGCGACCACCTCTATGACCCCAGTTGCTTTCATCGACTCCGCATGGTACTTGCCCATGCCGAAGGCCGGGCCGTATCCTACCACTGCCGCCTTGACGGGGGGCTTCAGACGTGGCATCGGGGTGGCTCCTACAAAGGGTTCAATGTTGGGCGAGCATGATATCGCCGTGCGGCGCGGAGTCAAACGAAAAGTGCAGAATCCGGCGTGCTCTGCTATAATGGGTGCGTGAACCGCAGGAGGGGAGGTGACCGCGCTGCCCGGCTCCGCCCCGGCGGAGCAGATGCGGCAGACGAGGAAAGTCCGAGCTCCACAGGGCATGGTGGTGGGTAACGCCCACCGGGAGCGATCCCAGGGAAAGTGCCACAGAAAACATACCGCCTCCTTCCGCTAGCCGGGAGGGGGTAAGGGTGAAAAGGCGGGGTTCGCCTCATGCGAACTTAATGTAAGAGCCCACCGCCCCGACGGTGACGCCGGGGGCACGGTAAACCCCACCAGGAGCAAGGCTAAATAGGGGAGGATGAGGCGGCCCGTCTCGCTACAACTCCCGGGTAAGCCGCTCGAGGCCGTCGGCAACGGCGGTCCCAGGTGAATGGTCGCCGTCCGCCGCAGGGCGGACAACAGAACTCGGCTTACGACCTCCTGTGGTTCTTCTGTTCGGCGGGAACGCCCGTCCAGGTTGATGAATACGAACCTTGGTGTGAGGAGCGCGGCTCGTGGGGATGGAACGCCTCTGGGCGCCCTGGCGCATGGAATACGTCAAGCAGGTGGATAAGGGGGACGGCTGCTTCCTGTGCCGTGCCGCCGCCTCCAAGGACGACCGGGCGGACAAGGTTCTGTGGCGCTCGGAGCGCTCCTTCGCCATGTTGAACCTGTGGCCCTACAATAACGGCCATATCCTGGTGGCGCACAGGGAGCACAAAGCTGACCTGGCGGAGATGACCGACGCTGAACTTCTGGACCAGGTTCGGCTACTCAAGCGATGCCAGCGCAACCTTCAGGCCGTGATGTCGCCCGACGGGTTCAACGTGGGACTGAACCTCGGCCGCTCCGCCGGCGCCGGCGTCGTGGATCACGCCCACTGGCACATCGTCCCCCGCTGGCAGGGAGACTCGAACTTCATGCCCGTCACCGCGTCCACGAAGGTCATCCCGCAGTCCCTGGACCGACTCTGGGAACTGCTCAGGGAGGTTGACGGCGGGCCTTGATTCGCTGGGGAGTCGAAGAACCTTGCTGCGTGCAGAACAGGAAGAGAGGGAAGGACAGGCGCTCGCCCCCTGGGCAATGAAGAGCGCCGGCTCGCGAGGCCGGACCCATCCGGAATCGGAGCACCCCTACCGCACCGCCTACCAGCGCGACCGGGACCGCGTGATCCACTGCAAGGCGTTCCGCCGCCTTGAGTACAAGACCCAGGTCTTCCTCAACCACGAGGGCGACCACTACCGCACGCGACTGACGCACACCCTCGAGGTCGCGCAGATAAGCCGCACCATCGCGCGCGCACTGGGCCTGAACGAAGACCTGACCGAAGCCATTGCCCTGGCACACGACCTGGGACACACTCCCTTCGGCCACAGCGGCGAGGATGCGCTCAAGGAGATGATGGCTGGCCACGGCGGCTTCGAGCACAACCGCCACGGGCTCCGAATCGTTGTCATGCTGGAGAAACAATACCCCAGCTTCCGCGGCCTCAACCTGACCTACGAAGTGCGCGAGGGCATCGCGAAACATACGACGCGCTGGGACAGCCCCGCGGATGCGGACTTCGAACCCGGCCCTCCTACGCTGGAGGCGCAGGCTGTTGAGCTGGCCGATTCGATCGCATACGACAACCATGACCTGGACGACGGGTTGGAGGCCGGCATCCTGTCGGAAGAGGCCCTCCAGGACGTGTCACTCTGGTCGGCGGCCGCTCGCGCCGTGCAGGAGGAGTTCGGCTCCCTGTCGCCCCAGCAGCGCCGCAAGCAGGCCGTCCGCTACCTCATCAATCTGCTCGTCACCGACCTGATAGAGAACAGCGGGGGAGAGCTTGAACGTCGCTCGATTGCCGGCCCCGACGACGTTCGCAGGCAGGAAGGCAGCGTCATCGGCTTCAGCGAATCGGTTCATGAGCGCAAGGAGGCGCTGGAGGACTACCTTCACGAGGCGCTCTACCGGGATTACCGGGTGGCGAGGGTGACCAACAGCGCGCGCCGGTTCGTGGTCGCCATCTTCGGGGAACTCGTCTCCGACCCCCGTCAACTGCCGCTGGAATACCAGGGGTGGGCGGAGCAGGAGGGCCTGCATCGGGCCGTGTGCGACTATGTGGCGGGCATGACGGACCGATACGCGCAGGACCAGTACCGGCAGCTTTTCCAGCCTTATGCGAGGCTCTGAAGGGAGTCTGCGTCCTGCGTGCGGACTTGCCTCCTGTGCTGCCGCCCCGCTCTCTCTGACGGGCTATTCAGACGTCGGCGGGCGGTCAGGTCCCGATTAGTGCAGAAAAGTGTTGCTTTTGTGGCGGGTGTCGCTATAATGCCCTTTGTTGCCGGTTGACAGAGCCTATGCATGCGGTGCGGGTCCCTGGGGGGCCAGGGGGAAGGAGGAGGAGACATGGTGGTCTGGGTGATTCGCGGGCTGTTCGTCCTGGCCGGCGCTGGGGTAGGATATGCGTTGGGAAAGGACGCGGGGCATCATGAATTGGCATGGTTCGTCTCTGGCATCACGGTCTCCATCCTTGTAGTGATTGCAGAGTGGCTTGTCAGCAGCAGTCCCATAGCGGTCATCGCCTCCGTAGTGTTCGGCACCTTCCTGGGCACGGTCTTTGCCGTAGCGGTTCAGAGGGTCGTCGTGATGATGGGCGAAGTCTACGGGGAGGTGGGGGACCAGATGTTCTTTCATAGCCCATACATCCTGCTGGGCCTGATGCTGGTGTTCATTTATCTGTGCATAGCATTTCTCTACCGCAGCCGTGACAGGTTCCGCTTCATCATCCCGTACGTGGAGTTCCGGCGCGAGGAGAGGGGGGCGCGCCCCGTGCTGCTGGATACAAGCGTGATTGTGGACGGGCGAATAGCTGAGATACTGGAGACGCGCATCATCGACGGCCCCATCATCGTGCCTCACACCGTGCTGCGCGAGCTGCACCAGATTGCGGATTCTGACCAGAAACTGAAGAGAGACCGCGGCCGGCTAGGGCTGCGTGTGCTCAACGACCTGCGCGCCGACCCGAAGCTGGACGTGAGGATCCAGAGGCTCGGGACCGAGCGCAATCAGCCAGTGGATGAGCAACTGGTGGAGATCGCCAAGAAGCTCAGCGCCCGTATCGTGACCAATGACTTCAACCTGAACCGGCTGGCGGCCTTTGAAGGGGTGGAGATCATCAACCTCAATCAGCTTGCCAATGCCCTTAAGCCCATTGCGCTGCCCGACGAAACGATTGCCGTCAAACTCGTCAAGCGCGGCGAGCAGCCTGGACAGGGCGTGGGATATCTCGATGACGGGACGATGGTGGTGGTTGAGGAGGCTGCGGACATGCTGGGGGGCGGGGTTGATATCGTCGTCACGAACACTATCACGCGGGACACGGGCCGCATGATCTTCGGCAGGCTGGCGAATTCCTCCCGCACCTCGCCACACGTCAAGCAGCCAAGGTAACCGCTTACCAGATCCTCCAGATGGCCGAGAGTCCACGCATCAAAGCCCACACGGAGCCTCCCGCTTTCTCAGCCGTCGTTCCGGCAGCCGGATCGGGCACCAGGATGGGGACACGGTCCAGGAAGCCTCTCCTGCCCCTGGACGGGGTTCCTATCCTCTTCCACGCGTTGTGGAGGCTGAGCCTTGCAGCGGGATGCAGCGAGGTGGTGATCGCCGTCAACCAGGAGGACCTCGACTACTACCGTGATCGGTGGCGGGCGGAGATGCAGGCCAGGTTCGGCGTGAGCGCCATCGTCCCAGGCGGTGCTGTGCGGCAGGCAAGCGTGTTGGCCGCCCTTCAGGCGACGGATCCCTCGGCTGAGATCGTGCTCATCCACGACGCCGTGCGGCCGCTGGTGCAGGTGGAGCTGGTCGAGAAGGTTGCCGCCCGCGCGGCCGAGTGCGGCGCCGCCATCGCTGCCGTGCCGGCTGTGGCGACCGTCAAAGAGGTGGATGCGCAGGGCATCATCAAGAATACCCCGCCGCGCGATCGTCTCTGGATTGCCCAGACGCCCCAGGGGTTCCGCAGGGAGCTTGCCCTCCAGGCACACCGCAAGGCGCAGGAGGATGGGTTCGTGGGGACCGACGACGCCCTCCTCGTCGAGCGGATGGGCCTGCCGGTGGCGGTCGTCGAGGACCGTCCCGACAACATCAAGATCACCACTGCCCAGGACCTCGCCGTCGCCGAGGCCATCCTGCGCCAACAGCGAAAGGACGGCCTGAGAGGAGCGGACCTGTCCGGCAGCGAATGACAGGCGGCGGGCCGCCTGCTATAATGCGTAGTCTTGGTTCTGTCTCCGTCTCGCTGGCGCTCGTTTCGAAGCGGCATTGCACCCATTCCTTGGCACCCTGTCGGGGGTCACGCACCATGCGGATCGGGATCGGCTACGACATTCATCGGCTTGAGGAAGGCCGCAGACTGGTGCTCGGCGGCGTGGAGATTCCAAGCCCCGTCGGCCTTGCGGGCCACAGCGACGCCGATGCCGTGCTGCACGCCATCGCGGACGCGGTCCTGGGCGCCGCAGCCCTCGGCGACATAGGTGACCATTTCCCCAATAATTGCTCCCGCTGGTGCAATGCTGACAGCGCCACAATCCTCGAGGCGGTTCTGAAGATGGCCGCGGCGCGCCAACTCAAGGTGTGCAACGTTGACGTAAACGTGGTCGCAGAATGGCCCAAACTAGGGCCAAGAAAGGGCCAAATAAGGGCCAATGTCGCCTCGCTGCTCGGCCTGCCCCCCGATCGCGTGAGCATCAAGGCCCGCACGGCCGAGGGACTCGGCCCGGTAGGGCGGCGCGAGGCGATCGAGGTGCATGCCGTGGTGCTGATGGAAGAGGTCACGCCACAGTAAGAAGCCTACAATGGCTAATCTGGCGGCCGAGTGTGCCGGGCTCAAGCTGAAGAACCCTCTCGTGGTCTCATCGGCCGGCATCACCGAGACGGTGGAGAAGATGCGCCGCTGCCAGGAGGCCGGGGCTGCCGCCGTCGTGATCAAGAGCTGGTTCGAGGAGGAGGTCTGCCGCGTTGGGCCGTCGCCTCGCTATCACGTGATCCGTCATGACATGGGCCTCGAAAAGAGCTTCTCGTTCTTCTCCTACGAGCAGGCGAGCGAGTGGGACCTCGATCGCTATGCGCAGGAGGTCCGGGGCGCGAAGGCAGAGCTGGACATCAAGATCATTGCGAGCATCAACTGCGTCACCGATGAGGGTTGGGTGAGGGCGGCCCGGGCGATTGTCGAGGCCGGGGTGGACGCGATCGAGTTGAACACGTCATGCCCGTACGGCGCGGTTCGGCCGGACGGCTACTACTTCAGGGTGGACACGGAACTCTGCAAGGGCTGCGGCCTGTGCATCGAACGCTGCCCGCTGTCGAACATCAGTGCTCAGTCGTCAGTGATCAGTAGCAAGGGGCTGGAAAAGCAGTAGCCGCAGATGGACGCTGATAGACGCTGATTTGGTTTGCACCGTCGGCTGCGCTTTGCATATGTGGCACAGTCGCACGGGCTGTGCAGGGCGAATGTGGAACCGACAAGGAAAGGAGCAACCAGACGATGCGAATTGAGTTTTCCGTTCAAGGGGTGCCGCCGAAGAAACACGGGGAGAAGTCCATGTGGGCGCGAGGTGATGAAGCTCCTCGCGTTGCTCTGCTGCGACAAGAGGCGCTTCGTGCCAGATCAGAGGCAGGAGTGACCGGGTGCCTTTCCTCATTTCTCAGCGTGGAACTCACGCTTTTAGTGCCGGCAAAAGACCTGGAAAAGGTGGGTGACTTGGACAGTTTCGTCGCTGGGGTATGCGACGGCCTTCAGGCGGCTCACCCGAACGCACACGCTTTTCACTCGGTGTTCGATAGCCGCGAGCACATGGACCCCAAGCGGCCGCTTCTCATCGAGGATGACGCGAGAGTGCTCTCGATACGGGCAACAAAGACCCTTGTTAACGAAGGGGAAGAGATTTCGTATAGAGTGGCCGTTGAAGAGATAGGGGTGTGATAGCGCCCTCGCAGCGTGCGGCTGCTGCGCCTCTGACTAAGATGCAGCTTGCCGTAACAGGGATTGGCTGCGCTTGACCAGAAGAGGGGTTTACAGATGTCAATTCACTCTAAGTTCCTAATTCACTGGACGGGTAGAAGCATTAACTCTGGTTCGACGCCGTCGCCCGAACCTAAGAGCGCCCAATATCTTGCCCTGTTGAAAAGCATCGTCCTGGGTGGCTTCGATATGAAGGAAGGGACTGAGCGCATCCAGGGCCGGGAGGACTCCGAGATCGCCATAACGGTGCCTCGCGTCTGTTTCAGTGAAATCAGGCTGAGAGACGTGCCGCAGCACTGCGGCAAGTACGGGCATTTGGGTATTGGTTTTAGTCGCCAGTTTGTCCTTGTTCGGTACGGGTGTCCGGTGTTCTACATACAGAATGGACCAAAGGGCGTAGTCATTGAGAATCTGGCACGCATTCACCAGTTCCTTGGCCAATGCGACTCGGCAAACCAGACTGAGTATGTGAAGGACCTGGATGTTGTGCTCGGCTTCTTGAAGAACATGTGGGGCAATCATCAACAGGAGCTTGAGTTCTACGATGAGATGGAATGGAGAATTGTCTATCTTACGCACATGAATGGGCCGTACTGCGAGCCGCCCAGGAGTGGACGCTGTCCTGTGTTGAAGATCGAGCCGTCCGATATCAAGCTATTAGTCTTCCCGGATGATGGCGTCAGAAAAGCCGCACTCGAAGACGAAGACCTGCACGAGCGTTTGTTCAGGTCGCACACACCCGTTCTGGCGACCGTCGAGGAGTGCGGCAACTTCTGAGGGATAGGGGGCGGGGCTGGAAAAGCAGTAGCCGCAGATGGACGCTGATAGACGCTGGTTTCGTTTGCACCATTGCCAGCGGCCACACCGCTCTCGGCCGGTGCGGATTGCCTGGTTGACATTCTACAGCTATAACGTTAAGATGTTTTGACGTCTTATTGAAGGAAGGTACCCTCACCCTCCCCTCTCCCAGCGGGAGAGGGAAAGGGAGAGGGGTTGCGGCGTTCCTTTTCTCATCGGAACATCAATAGTGGGGAGACGAGGATATGAGCAAGCAGACAAAGAGGGCAACAGTATACCTTGAGCCCGCCCTGCATCGCGCTCTGCGCGTGAAGGCTGCCGAGACGGAACGGTCCATATCGGAGCTGGTCAACGAGGCCGTCCGGACGGCAATGGCTGAGGACCAGGCGGATCTCGCTGCCTTTGAGGAACGGGCGGATGAGCCCCTCCTGGCCTTCGAAAAGGTTCTCAAGGGGCTCAAGCGCGATGGGAAGATATGAGATCTACCTGAGGAAGTCTGCGGCCAGGGAATTGGCCAGGATTCCGAAGCGCGATCTTCGCCGTATAGTGAGCCGCATCCGGTCCCTGTCGGCGAACCCCCGCCCGCCCGGCTCGGAGAGGCTGTCTGGCAGCGAGCGCTACCGCGTCCGGCAGGGCGACTACCGGATTGTGTATTCCATCCAGGACGACGAACGGACGGTCTGGGTGGTCAAGATCGGGCACAGGCGCGAAATCTATCGCCCGTGACATCGCATGCGGCACAGCCGCCCCCGGCTGTGCAGTATCCCCAGGGCTTGCGCCCTTCGCCTGCTCTGTGCTGCCTGACACCCAAAGTCAAGTGTCAGGCAGCACTAGACCTGCCGCCCAAGAGAACACGGACCTTACCAACAGGTAAACCAGCCCGGCGGCGTCGGGTCCTTGCTCCTTCTCGGTACAGTCCTATTGCCAGCCATATCAATGAAGGACTTGTTCCAGCGGAGGGCGTTGTAGTAGCGGATGTAGGTCTCGCCCAGCAAGTCGGGCTCGAGCTCATAGATGCAGTTGTCGCCTTCGATGTACGGGTTCGGGATGAAGCCGATAGCCGGCTCGAAAGCCCGGTGCTCTGGGTACATCCGGTCAGACACCAGCGGAAGCCACTCGACGTGGTAGTCGTAGAACAGCAGGTTGGCGCCACCGACGTGGTTGGCATCCTTCTTGATCGGCTCCCAGGCCCACGGCCTCGGGCTTGGGTACGCGGGCGTGGGGTGATCTATACCCGGGCCGGTGGGCACGTCGAGCATCTGCTCACAAAATTCCCCGAGCAGGCCGGCCATCAGCGGCCACTGCGGCATCATGGCTTGCATGTGACCACGGTAGTTATCCTGAGCGCTGCAGGTCTCAGTGCCGTCGTCGTTAAACCCGGCAAAGGTGCAGCGCTGATCCAAGCCGTAGTCGGTATGGTCAATTCTGAACCGCGCTCCGTCGGCGACTACAACGGATGTATCGCCGCGGTTGCCCGGACAGTCGAACACACCGGGGTTGTTGACGAAGTCCGGATACAGTGCCCCGAGATGGTACTCGGCAGCCCAGCGGGTATCCCAGTGATTTGGCAGCCATTCGCCACCGTCGGGGTACCCGCCCAGGCCCATCTTTCGCGCACGCTCCCCGTACATCGCGAGGCCAACCCCTATCACGTGCATGTTGTCTCTGCAGCTGGCGTTACGCGTTGCCACACGAAGCGTGGAACAGGCCGGCATCAACACTGCACCAAGGACAGCAACAAGCGCCATAACCACCAACAGCTCAACCCGCGTAAATGCTTTCTTCATCGTTGCTTTGCCTCCCTCAACCATTCTATGCCAACGGTGACCATTCGCCCAAGACCGCGCCCAGTATACGGGCAGCGGCTGAAATGTCAAGAAAGAATCCTCCGGCTCGTTCCTGTTCTGTTGAAATCATCTCCTCTCCCCTTTCCCCTTGGGAGAGGACCAAGTTCTGTCGCCCCCTTGCTACTCTGCGAAGCAGCGCTTCGCTGCGAAGCACGAGGCGGGGGCTGGGTTCTTCCTGCTTGCCCACCACGGGCTTACGCCCGTGGCTATACTCTGTCGCCCCCTGCGCGGGCTACGGATCCTCTTGGGGACCGTGGTCTGATCACTGATTACTGGCAACTGCCACCCGTTGACTACTCACTACTCACTCTTGCCCTCCGAAGCCTGGCGGAGGAGGGACTCACTACTGACTGCTTTCCGCTCACTCCGTCAGCCGTTCTCCCGCTGGAGCCGGGCGGTAAAGCCCTCAATGGCGCGTCGCACGACGGCAAGCTCCTCGCGCGTGAGGTTCTGGGCGCAGTATTCCGCGAACTCCTCCAGCGCCAGCAACTGGCGGGTCAGTTCGTCGGCGGTCTTCTCGCAGCCCTTGAGGACCCTGGTCATCTCCAGGAGCCTTTTCTCATGCTGCCTGCGCTCCGCGAGGTCGGCCGGCCCGGTCCGTCCCCCCTCAGCAACCATCTGGGCCATCCGCTCGCGAAGCGTCCGGAGGGTATCGTAGGGGCTGGGGTCGCCCATGCGCTCGCGCATTTCGTTCCACGATATGCCCCGCTTGCGGTCGTAGGCGGACCAGTTGTGGATGGTGCTTCGCCGGACGCCGAGCAGTTCGGCGATTTCCTTCGCGCTCACGCCTCGGGCGTAGAGGTCGCGCGCGCGGGCGATGTTCATGGCTCGCTTCGAACTGCCTGGCATCGCGTCCTCCTCGTCCCTAAGCAAAGGGTTAGAGGCTGATTCTTTGCATAGACTCGGAATGACGGTGGGCGTCATCCTGAGCCCGCGTTGCAGCGGGCGAAGGATCTCCTCGGTGCGCAGACGATACGAGCGAGATTCTTCGTTCGCCCGGCGGCGAACTCAGAATGACGCATGTCCGCGCCGCCATTTATCATGTGGTTGGGATGTAATCCTTCCTCCAGCATATCCGTTCGGGGCGAAGCGCGTGTCCGATATGGGCGCTAGTGGCCGACGGTCGCGGGGCGCGCTGACGCGCCCAATCGCGCTTGATATGCCCGCCGGGCGGGTATAGACTGAAACGCCGACAGGACAGTGAGTAGTGAGTAGTAAGTAGTGAGAAGTGGATGGGGAGTGTGGGCGGGTCGGACGGTGGCCTCGTTGCGTTGCGATGCGGGCGAGAAAGGCGGAAAGCAGGTGGCGCGATGCGGATGATAGGTTCCCTGAAGAGCGAAAGCCACGCGCGCCTCTTCAGCGACTACCTCCAGGGGCAGGGCATCACGAACGAAGTCGAACGGCAGGATGACGGAAGCTGGGCCGTGTGGGTGCACTCGGACGATCATCTCGACCAGGCGCGCGCGCTGCTTCAGTCCTACATCGAGTCGCCGGAGGCGCCGGAGTTCCAGAGCTTCGCCGCGGAGGCGAGAGCCAGAAGCAGACTGGAGGAGAGCACACGCGCCCGCGCACGAAGGAGCTACATCGACATGCGCCAGCGGTGGCGCAGCGAAGGCTTCATAGCGGGCAGGGTGGGGGCCGTCACGTTGGCGCTGATAGTCATCTCAGTCGGTGTTGCCGTGGTCTCAAAACTGGGGAGCTCCCCAGATGCCCTTCAGCCGCTATTCATCACGCAATGCGCGATCGAGCAGCAGGGCGGGCAGGTCCGTACGTCATGGCGACCGGGCCTGCCGGAGGTCCGCAGTGGACAGGTCTGGCGTCTTGTAACGCCGATGTTCATCCACTTTTCGCTGCTGCACATCCTGTTCAACATGCTCTGGCTGAAGGACCTGGGGAGCATGGTTGAGCGCCGGCAGAGCAGTTGGATGCTGATCGCGGTCGTGCTTGCCACGTCCGCCGCGGGCAACCTGGCGCAGTATGCATGGTCCGGGCCGAGCTTCGGCGGGATGTCGGGCGTGGTGTATGGGCTGTTGGGTTACATCTGGCTGCGCGGCCGCTACGACCCGCAGTCGGGATTGTCGCTCGACAAACGGGTTGTCGTGTGGATGGGCATCTGGTTCGTGATTTGCCTCACGCCGGTGATGCCGAACGTGGCGAACGCGGCGCACGGGGCCGGGTTCGCGGTTGGAGCGGCGTGGGGGTTCATCTCGTCGGGGCGGCTGCTGCGTGGGCTGCGTATCGGGTGAGCGCGGATGGCGCCCCGGCGGGGCGGGGAGCGGAAGGGAGGTCGCGCAAGGGCCATGGAGATTGCCGACCTTTTCCTGGATGAGAGCCGGCGGCTGCGCACCGTCTGGCGCTTCCTGATCTTCGGTGCGTCTCTGATGGCCGTTTGGCTCACGATCTGCCTCGTTGTGGCCGCTGGCCTGGCCGAGTTCCTGAAGGGGACTGGGCGTGCGCTGGACGTTGGGGCGCTCCGGGCGCAACTTGAAGAGGCCTACCTGCTGATCTTCGCCGTTGTACTGCTGCCCATGGCGGTTGGCACGTTTGGCGTGGTCTGGCTCTGCCGGCGGCTCTTGGACCGGCGGAGCCTTTCTTCGCTGGGCCTGATGAAACCCCAACGGCGCCTGACGGCGTCCGTCTGGGTGGGCATGGCTGCCGCTGCGCTGCTGTGCACGCTTTCGGTGGCGGTCCTGCTTGCGCTCGGCCGACTCCGGTTCACCGGCACGGGCGGTTCCGCACTGACTGCGGTGCTGATCCCCGTGTTCGTCGTCGGCGCGTTCCAGGAGGAACTCGTCGTCCGAGGATATCTGCTTCAGAACATGCTCGACGTTGGCAGGCCCGTTTGGGGCGTACTGTTTTCCTCGGCCGTCTTCAGCCTGATGCACTCGCTCAATCCTGGTGTTTGGACCTCCGCTCTGCCGCCGTTTAACCTGTTTCTCGCCGGCGTGGTGCTGGCCCTGGCGTACATGGTCAGCGGCAACCTGTGGTTCCCGAGCGCGGTGCACTTCATGTGGAACGTCTGCCAGGGCGCGGTGTTCGGCATCCCGGTGAGCGGCATGCCTGTGGACGGCTGGCTGCCCCTGGCCCAGGTCGGCCCCGGAGATGACATGATCAGCGGCGGCGCGTTCGGCCTCGAGGGTTCGCTGGTTCTGGTGCTGCTGCAGGGGGCGGTCATTGTTGTTCTTCTTGCGATCCTGTACCACCGGTGGAGCATTCTGAGCTTTAGGGCCGCATGGCGCTGAGTGCTCCGGTCCCTGGTCGAAACCCGCGGTCAGCGGGTCTTCTTTCGGTAAGCCATTGCGGGGGCATGGCTTGCGCAGAGCTGCCGCAGGCAGTCGCTTGCGCGTTCGCTTGGCTGCCTGTAGACTCTCCGTTCTCGCCGCGCGGACCCGACGGTGAGAGGGGCGCGCGGCTGGGGACTGCGTTGAGATGAGGCTTGTCGAGCACCTTTTGTGGAGACCGTGATGGACTACCAGAGATTCGTGGACGAACAGATCGCCGAGCTGTGCCGGTCGGTCGGCGGGGCGACGGCCATCAACGCCCTCAGCGGCGGCGTTGACAGTTCCGTGGTCACCGTGCTTGGACATCGTGCGCTGGGCGACAGGCTCAGGACGTTCTTCGTTGACGACGCGCTCATGCGCGAGGGTGAGCCCAAGCGGGTGGTGGGCCGGTTCGCGAAGATGGGCATTACCGTCGAGGTGGTCGACGCGAGGAAAGAGTTCCTCGGCGCGCTCAAGGGCCTGACCGATCCCGAGGAGAAGCGGAACGCGGTCACGGACGCCTTCTACTCCAAGGTCTTCGGCCGGCTCGTCAAGGAGACGGGCGCGAAGTTCCTGCTGCATGGCACTATCCTGACCGACATCGAGGAGACGGTCGCTGGGATCAAGCGCCAGCACAACATCCTTGAGCAGCTCGGCATAGACACCGAGGAGGCTTACGGCTACGGCGTGCTGGAGCCCCTCAAGACGCTGCGCAAGGACGGCGTGAGGAAGGTGGCGCGGCTGCTCGGTCTTCCGCCCGAGGTCTGCGAGAGGATGCCGTTCCCCGGTCCGGGCCTGGCCACGAGGATCGTGGGTGAGGTCACCGAAGATCGGCTGCGGACGGTCCGCGCGGCGACGGCTATCGTGGAAGAGGAGCTTGCAGACAGTGGGGCGTTCCAGTACATGGCCGTGCTGCTGAGCGACCTCGCCACCGGCATTCGTGACAATAAGAGGGAGTTCGCTCAGATAATCGTGGTGCGGTGCGTTGACAGCGTGGACGCCAGGACGGCCACCGCCGTCCGCCTGCCATGGGAGAAGCTGGAGAGGATATGCTCGCGCATAACCGAGATCGAAGGCGTCAATCGCTGCCTCTACGACCTCACTCCCAAACCTCCGGCCACCATCGAGTACGTCTGAGCCGGCGCGCATCGGAGCCCGCGGCCTGCACCGCCATGCGCACTCAGTGGCATGGCGCCTGACAGAAGCGAAGGAGCGACATGGACGGATACATTCTGCTTGCCGACGGCATGCGGCTGGATGGCAAGCTGGCCGGCTCGTCCAGGAAGGCGATCGGCTGGGTGGCTGCCAACACGTCAGTCGTCGGCTTCCAGGAGATGGCCACCGACCCCGCCTACAAGGGTCGAATCCTGGTCTTCACCTACCCTGAGGTTGGCAACGTGGGGACTGCGGCCCGTTTTGCCGAGTCCTCACGCGTTCAGGTCGCCGGCCTTGTGGTGAAGGTGCTCAGCGAGTACAGGAGCCACTACCTCTCCGAGGACAGCCTACAGAATACGCTCGCGGGGGCGGACGTGCCGTGCCTCACGGGGGTTGACACGCGCGGCCTTGCCGTCCACGTGCGCGAGTACGGCGAGATGGCGGCGGCCATTGCGCCAATTGACGCCGACGCAGACCGGCTGAGGGAAGAGCTGGCTGCCCTGGAGTGGCCCGAGTTCGAGCCCACCGAGGCACCATCCGTCCCGGCCGGCGGTTCAAACGTGAGGGTGGCAGTTCTGAACCTTGGCGCCAGGAACTCGCAGCTCTGCCAGCTCGCGAGCTGCGCGAGCCTCAAGGTGTTTCCCCATGATGCCCCCGCCCGGGCGCTGCTGGGCTGCAAGCCAGCCGGCGTCTTCATCTCGGACGGCCCGGGAGGCGTCCTGCCGCCGCAGCAGAGTGTGAAGGCCGTGAAGGCATTGGTCGGCAAGGTTCCGGTGCTGGGATGCGGTCTCGGGCACGTTGCCCTGGGCATGGCGCTTGGGGCTGAGCCCATGTTCCTCAAACGCGGCCATCACGGGGCGAATTACCCGGTCAGGAACATCGCTGACGGTGCGGTCGAGGTGACCCAGCAGAGGCACACGGTCGTGCTGGAGCGCAAGAGCGTTGAGGACAGCCCCGAGCTTGAACTGCTCTGGGAGAACATAAACGACGCAACCGTGGAAGGCATTCGCGCTGCGGATGGTTCCGCAGTCGGCCTCCAGTCCATCCTGGCCGCCCCGCAGCCGGGTATGGTGAACGCGCACATACGCGAGTTCGTCGAGAGTCTTGGCGGTTGAGCATGCAAGGATAAGGTTGACCCATGCCCAGACGAACGGATCTGAAGAAGGTGCTGATGATCGGCAGCGGCCCGGTCATCATCGGTCAGGCCTGCGAATTCGACTACAGCGGCAGCCAGGCCTGCAAGGCCCTGCTCGAGGAGGGCTACGAGGTCGTCCTGATCAACAGCAACCCCGCCACGATCATGACCGACCCGGTCATGGCCCATCGGACCTACATCGAGCCGATAACCGCTGAGATCATAGAGAAGATCATCGCGCGCGAGCGTCCGGACGCCGTCCTGCCTACCCTTGGAGGTCAGACGGGGCTCAACGTCGCCGTCTTTCTGGCAAGAGACGGGGTATACGAGCGGTACGGGGTGGAAGTGCTTGGGTGTGACCCTGACGGGATAAGCGTCGCGGAGGACAGGGAGCAGTTCAAGGACGCGATGGTAGAGATCGGCCTGCACGTGCCGGCGAGCGGGATCGCCCACACCCCGGACGAAGGCATGGAGGTCATCCGGGACATCGGCCTGCCCGTCATCATCCGCCCCGCATTCACACTGGGCGGAACGGGCGGCAGCACGGCCTACAACCTCGAGGAAGCGCCCGGGCTGCTCGAGCACGGCCTCGAAAATAGCCCCGTCCACCAGGTCCTGGTCGAACGAAGCGTCATCGGCTGGAAGGAGATCGAATATGAGGTGATGCGCGACTGCAAGGACAACGTCATCATCGTCACCAGCATGGAGAACGTGGACGCGATGGGCGTGCACACGGGCGACAGCGCCGTCGTGGCGCCCTCCCAGACGCTCACGGCCGACGATTACGCGAGGTACGTGGATTACTGCAAACGGATCATCCGCAGGATCGGCGTCAAGGGCGGCGGCGTGAACATCCAGTTCGCGGGCGATCCTTTCAGTGACGAGATTGTGGTCATAGAGGTCAACCCGCGTCTGTCGCGCTCCTCGGCGCTCGCCAGCAAGGCCACGGGCATGCCCATCGCGCGGGTGGCGACCAAGCTGGCCGTGGGCTACACGCTCGATGAGGTCCTCAACAACGTTACGGGAAGCACTTATACCCTTCAGGAGCCCACGGTTGACTACGTGGTGTACAAGACCGCCCGGTTCACGTTCGAGAAGTTCCCCCAGGCGCAGCGGGTCATCAACACCAGCATGAAGAGCGTCGGCGAGTCCATGTCCATCGGGCGCAACTTCAAGGAGGCGTTCCAGAAGGGGCTGCGCTCGCTCGAGATCGGGCGATACGGATTCGGCGCGGACGGGAAGGACCCCGTCAGGATGCCCGAGGAGCAGAAGGTGGTGGAGAAGCTCTCCGTCCCGAACGACGAGCGCTTCTTCTACATCCGTCACGCGCTGAAGCTGGGCTTCGACATAGACCGCATCTACGAGCTGAGCAAGATAGACCGGTGGTTCCTGTTCAACTTCAAGCAGATTGTTGAGTGCGAGGAGGAACTCAGGGCGGTCGGCAACGACGGCGGGCTTGCAGGCATCAGCGAAGCCCTCATGAGGAAGGCGAAAAGCTGGGGGTTCAGCGACCGCCAGCTCGCGTTCCTTCTCAAGTGCACGGAGTGGGACGCGCGGCGCCGTCGCAAGGAGCTGGGCGTGACGCCGGGCTACAAGCTTGTGGACACCTGCGCGGGCGAGGTGGATCCGAGCAGGCCCTATTTCTACTCCACCTACGAGCAGATTGACGAATGCCGCGCCACGGACAAGAAGAAGGTGGTCATCCTCGGCAGCGGACCGAACCGGATCGGCCAGGGAATCGAGTTCGACTACTGCTGCGTGCACGCGGCCATGGCCGTGCGGGAAGAGGGCTACGAAGCCATCATGATCAACTGCAATCCCGAGACCGTCAGCACCGACTACGACACATCCGACAGGCTTTACTTCGAGCCCATGACCGCGGAGGACGTTCTGAACGTGGTGGAGGCGGAGCACCCCGACGGAGTGGTTCTCCAGTTCGGTGGACAGACGCCGCTCAATATCTCAGCCGATCTGGAGGCGAACGGCGTGCCGCTGCTGGGCACAAGCCCCCGCAGCATCGAAATAGCGGAGGACCGCAAGTACTTCAAGGAGCTGCTCGACAGGCTCGGCCTGAAGCAGGCCGCGAACGGGACGGCGACCTCGTACGAAGAGGCGCTGGTGCTGGCCAATAGAATCGGCTATCCCGTTCTTGTGCGTCCGTCGTTCGTACTGGGCGGCAGGGCGATGGAGTTGGTCTATGACGGAAGCGAACTCGAGCACTACATGAGCGCCGCGGTTGAGGCTTCGCCTGAACGCCCCGTCCTGGTTGACAAGTTCCTGGAGGATGCGGTGGAGGTGGACGTTGACGCGATCAGCGACGGCAAGCTCACCGTCATCGGCGCCATCATGGAGCATATCGAGGAGGCGGGCGTGCACAGCGGCGACAGCGCCTGCGTCATCCCCCCGCAGACCCTCCGAAAAGAGATATGCGAGGAGATAGCGAGGCAGACGAAAGCCCTCTCACGCGCGCTGGACGTCATCGGCCTGATGAACGTGCAATACGCCGTGCAGGCCGGCGAGGTCTATGTGTTGGAGGTCAACCCGAGGGCCTCCCGGACTATTCCGTTCGTGTCCAAGGCCACGGGTGTCCCTCTGGCGAAGCTCGCCACGAAGGTGATGCTTGGACACACCCTGGAGGAATTGGGGTTCACCAAGGAGGTCAGCATCAACCACGTGGCCGTCAAGGAGTCCGTCTTCCCCTTCGCCAGGTTCCCCGGGATAGACACTCAGCTGGGACCGGAGATGAAGTCCACGGGCGAGGTGATGGGGATAGCGACGGATTTCGGCATGGCATTCGCCAAGGCCGAGATTGCCGCCGGACAAGACCTGCCGACGGAGGGAACCGTCTTCTTCAGCCTGCGCGACGGCGATAAGACGCCCACCGCTGCCGGCGTTGCGCGAGCGCTCGCCGAGCTGGGCCTGAAGCTGTGCGCCACCGAAGGCACTGCCAGCTTCCTGCGAGCAGCAGGGCTGGAATGCGAGAGGGTCAACAAGGTCAGGGAGGGCAGGCCCCATATCGTGGACAGCATCATAAACGGCAGCATAGCGCTCGTCATCAATACCCCCAGCGGCAAGCATCCGCGCCAGGACGAGATAGCCATACGAAGCACCTCCTACGAGCGGAGCGTGCCCATCATCACGACGATCCAGGGGGCCGTTGCCACGGCGAAGGCGATCAAGCGTCTCAAGGAAACCGAGATGACCGTCAAGACGCTTCAGGAGTACACGATCGACACGCACGGGACGGTGCCTTCGCCGCGGGTGATGTAGTGAGCGCGGCCGGTCGAAGTGCAGTTAACCACAAAGACCACGAAGCTCACGAAGAACGGACAGGGGATGTACCACTACGACACGACGACCACCACGCAAAAACAGACAAGACTATTATTGATGTTCCGATAAGAAAAGGAACGTCGCAGCCCCTCTCCCTTTCCCTCTCCCGGTGGGAGAGGGCCTGCTTCGCCCTCCGAAGCGCCCTGCTCTGCGAAGCCCGCTACGCAGGGCGGAGAAGAAGGCTTCGCAGCCCGCGAAGGAGGGGAGGGTGAGGGTGCCTTCCTTGCCGGGGACACCTTGCGGGTCCGCAAGGTGTCCCCGTACATCCAATAATAATGCCGTTCTTGGTGCCCGTGGCCCTCCGCAGGCGGGTGAATGTCGTCGTGGTTAGTCGTCTTCCTTCGTGTTCTTCGTGAACTTCGTGGTGGAAGTGGCCGTGGAGGACTCTGCGGGATCGCGCGGCCGGTCACGGCGGCAAGGGTCCTTCCCACGCCTCGAAGACGGCCAGGATGTTCTCCACGGGGTCCCTGACGCCCCACTCGCACTGCGCGATGACGCCGCCCTCGCCGTCGTCCAGCGCTCGGCGCACGCGTCGCACCCCTTCCTTCACCT
>Ga0315289_10000676_pt1 | contig 52240 bp, 42 predicted proteins | sample YL17G11_40_MG_FD_203452 | JGI IMG/M metagenome (GOLD analysis project Ga0315289, IMG submission 203452) | Sediment microbial communities from Yellowstone Lake, YNP, Wyoming, USA - YL17G11_40 | ecosystem: Environmental > Aquatic > Freshwater > Lake > Sediment | place: USA: Wyoming | collected...
CGCCCCGCCGTCGCCGCGACGGCTATGGCGGGCAGGCTGACCCCGCGATTCGCGGCTCGCCAGAGGCGAGTGAACTTCAGCGCTTGCCCGCCGCAGGCGGGAAGCCGCGCCCGATTCGAGCGCGCGGCTCCGTCCCACACCCACTGAAAACGAACACACCCCCTACGGCGTCACTTGCGCACCCTGTGCACCCGCAGCGGTCCCAGCCGGATCGCGCGATTTGCCGCGGCGCGAGCCGCGGGCTTGGTCGCCAGCCAGGTGCCGGTGAGAGTGGTCGCCTCCTGAATCTGCTGCCACGCGCCGCTCGCTTCTAGCTGGCCGACATCGCCGGCGAAGCTGAAGCCGGTGCCATATAGGCCATTGCTCGCGACCAGGCCATAGGGCCCGCCGGGCACCGTCGGCGGCGTCAGCGTCAGCGACCCCAGGTCCGATGCGAAGTAATCAGCCCTGGGTTGGCCCTGCTCTTTCAGCATCATCACCGAATCATCCACCAGGAAGTTCATGATCGCGACCTGGCCCTGGGCGTCCCCGGCGTAGGCGCCCATGTAAGCGCCGAGCGGAGGAGTGGTGTAGATGAACGCCCGCCAGGTTCCGCTGCCGGCGCCGACGCCCTCGGCGGTGAAGGTTCCCGCGATGTTGGATCCGTCCGGGTAATTGGCGAAGACGCCCGTGATGGTGAAGGCCCCCACCTCCGTCGTTCCCCCGTTGCCGATGATACGACCGGTGGCATTGAGGCGGCTAGACGCATCAACCGTGCCGCTGAAGAACACGTCGAAATTCTCAAGCGGGGCGCTGAAGAACGCCGCCCCCTCCACGCTCCGGTCGTCTCGCACCACGATCCCCAGGTTGGCCACCGGCTCCGTGTAGGCGCTCATGAAACCGTCGCCAAGGAAGGAACCAACCACACTCACCACCGGCGGAGAGCTTACCCCGCCTCCGCCGCACCCGGTCATGGCTATCACGGTAATGACGACGGCGCAGATTGCGAGAAGCCAGCGCATGTGAGACAACCTTTCATGCCAGGGATTCGCCGGAAGCCGCGCGCGACCTGCTGTCAGGGCGCGGCGGTTCGGCTGCCCTTCGACTCGCGCTCAGGGTGAAGGCTCACCGCAAGCGGTTCGCCTCCTTCGTTTTGACGCAGGAGCGGGCGATAGGTTGCGCGAACAACGGTGACACGCACTGGGCGCGGGGTCGCCCGGCCGTCGCCGCGACGGCTATGGCGGGCAGGCTGACCCCGCGAGACGCGGCCTCAGAGCCTGCCCTGAGCGTAGCGAAGGGCGAGGCCGCGCCCGGTTCGCACCGCTCAGGGGAGACGAATGCGGATGCCTGAGAAGCGCAAGCGCATCTACACCACTCGGGAGGGCGCGCTCGCGCGCCTGGCGGCATCGGCGCGGCCGCTGGCGTTCGGGGCGAGAAATGTCGAGGAATGGCGCGAGTGGCGGCGAGCGTTTCGGCGGGCGATCGTGCGCGAGCTGGGGGCGATGCCCCGGCCGGTGCCGCGGCGGGCGCAGATAGTTGAGCGCACGCCATGCCCCGCATATGTGCGCGAGAAGGTCGTCTTCGATTCCGAGCGTTTTGCATCGGTGCCGGCATGGGTGTTGATTCCGCAGCCGCTCACGAAGGGTGAGCGCAGGCCGGCGGTCATGTGCCTGCACGGGCACGGGCCTGGAAAAGACCCGCTGGTGGGGCTGGGCCCGGACCGCCAGCCGGTGGATGATTACAGCCATCAGTTCGCCTGCCGCCTCGCCGAGCGGGGGTACGTGACCATCACCCCCGACTGGCGCGGGTTCGGGGAGCGCAGCGATGACGCCGAATGGGTGCGGCCGGGCCGCGACCCGTGCAATGTTGCGTATTTCGCGGAGGGCTACTTCGGCTATCATCGCCTGGCGCTGCAAATCTGGGACGGGATGAGGACCCTCGACTACCTGTTGTCGCGGCCCGAGGTTGACGGGCGGCGCATCGGGTGCATCGGCTGCTCCTTCGGCGGGACGATGACGACCTACCTCTCCGCGCTCGACCGGCGCATCGGCGTCGCAGTGATCGTATGTTACCTCAGCAGTCTGCGCGATGCGACGGCGCGGGCGAACTACTGCGGCGCGCAGTACATGCCAGGGCTGGGCAAATACGCGGACATCGCGGAGGTGGCGATGCTCATCGCGCCGCGCCCGCTGATGGTGCAGGCCGGGGAGAAGGATTTGTGCTTCACCATTGATGACGCCCGTCGCGCAGCGCGGCGAGTGGGCAAGGCTTATCGCGTCTTGGGCATCAGCGAGCGTTTTGGCCTCGATCTCTTCCCCGGCGAGCACGAGATTGACGTCGCGCCGGCGCGGGCGTGGTTTGACCAGTGGCTCAAGGCAAGCAACCCGCCGCCGAAAAGGGTTTGGAGCCTACCCTAAGAATCGTCAACCAGGCGTGGATCGCCACCGGTCGTGAGCGCAGTCAGCGGTAGGTCGCGAGAGCAGTCGAAGGGAACGGTGTCCACAAGGGAGACATAGCCCGGGGCTCGGAGTTGGCTCCGAGGCGGCCTTGTCACCTCCCGGAGTCGCAGCGGCTGCGCCGTGGAGACTGGCCATGATTTCGAGGTATATCGCTGCGCTGTAAATCTGCGCTTGACAGACAAGGTGCACAGTCTTTATACTTCATTAACCGTTAGTTTAAAACCACGTGGCGAACGGGATAGCATCGGGGCCGCCCGGCTCGCAGCTAAGAGCCGGGCGACTGTTTGGGCACGAGACGAGGTAGCGTTATGGCCGGGCGCCAGCCGGTGCGCCAGGACAAGCAAGATGCGCGCAAAGCGCCGCCGGCGCGTCATGCCGGGCGCCTGGCGCCGCGACGGAACACCCGGCTTCAGCATACCGAGCGGAAAGCGCGGCAGCGGAACGTGACGCGGTCGCACCAGGCGCGTCCCCTCGGATCGCTTCGGAATGCGGCGCCGGCGCATGATGCCAAAGAGCGCATCATGGAAGCGGCAGAAGAGCTCTTCGCCGCACAGGGATATGCCGCCACCTCGGTGAGCCAGATCGCGCAGTCGGCCGGGACTAACCGCGCGCTGCTTTACTATTATTTCCGCGACAAGCGCGACCTATACTGGGCGATCATGAAGGGCGGGCTGCGGGAGCTGGGGGCCTTGATCGCGGCGGTGGGCGAGTCGCCCGGGGGCCCGCGGGAGCGCCTCGAGCATTTCGTGCGGGGGTACTACGAACTGCTGGTGCGCCGCCACCATGTGGTGCGCATGATCTTCCGCGAAATGACGGGGCTTGGAGAGCAGCTTGGGCTTCCCATCGAGGACAACCTGCGTCGGGTGGTAGTGGCGGTGCGCGGCATCATCGAGGACGGGTTGAAGAGCGGCGAATTCGATGGCATTGACCCCGAGGTTACGGCATTCTGGCTCTCCGCCATGATTCACGCGTTCTTCACCCAGCGGTTGGCGACCGGCCGCGCGTTGCCGACGGATGTCGTGGTGGCGCAGACGCTGTCGCTTTTCCACCGTGGAGGGCATGCGCAGGAGCAGGGCATAGGGAACAGCGGCTAGATGAAGAAAGGGGCACGGCCGAACGGCTTTGGCCAGTGGTTCGGTGGCCGCCGTGGCCTGGGGCTTGGTCCAGGGTAAGCGGCGGTGCTTCGCGGGACTGCCGGGCGTGGGCAGATGGAGCGCAAAGAGGAAGACATGAGAGCTAGAGGAGCAGCAATTCCGGTTTTGGCGGTGGTGCTGGTGGTGGCCTTGCTGGGGCTGGCGGCGTGGCGGACCTTCGCGCGCCGCGAGGCCGCGCGGCGAGAGGCGGCGGCGGCGCAGCAGACCAGCGCCGTCCCGGTGAAGACCGCGCAGGTGGTGATGGCCGACCTGGAGTCGGTGCTGCGGGTCACCGGCAGCGTGGTGCCGGATCACAAGGCAGCGCTGACCTCCAAGATCCCGGGCAAGGTGGTGGCGGTAACGGTGCAAGAAGGGGAGCCCGTCGTCGCGGGGCAGGTGGTGGTGCGACTGGATGACAGTGACATCCGGGCGCAGGTGTCCCAGGCGCGGGCAGCGGTGCAGGCAGCCGAGGCGGCGCGAGGGATGGCGCAGGCGCGGCTGGACCTGGCGCTTGCCGGCGCGCGTCCCCAGGAGCGCCGCCAGGCGGAGGAAAACGTGGCCCAGGCCAGGGCGGCGGTGAGCGCAGCAGAGCAGGGGCTGCAAGCACTGCGCAAGGGAGCGCGGGAACAAGAGCGCGCCCAGGCGGAGCAGTTGGTGCGCCAGGCCCAGGCGGCGCGAGACAACGCTGAGGCGAACCTGCGCCGCGCGGAGAGCCTGTTCGGCAGCGGCGCGATTCCAGAGCAGCAGCTCGACCTGGCGCGCACCCAGCAGAAAGTCGCCGAGGCCCAGTACCAGGCGGCGAAGGAGCAGCTCGACCTGGTGCGAACCGGCGCGCGCCCCGAAGAGATCCGGGTGGCCGAGGAACGGGTGAAACAGGCGCAGGCGGCGGCGCAAATCGCGGCGCAGCAATTGAGCCTGGTGCGCGAGGGTGCGCGGCCGGAGGACATCCGCACGGCGCGGGAACAGGTGAACCAGGCGCAGGCGGCGGTGGCGCAGGCGAAGGCGGCGCTGGAGGGGGCGCAGGTGATGCTCAGCAACGCGGTGATTCGCAGCGCTCTGTCGGGCCAGGTGGCGCAGCGTGAGGTTGATCCGGGGCAGACCGTGATGCCGAGCCAGCCGCTGCTGGTGGTGGTTGACAATCGGCAGGTTTATGTCCAGGCGAACGTGAGCGAGGACGACATCCGCAAAGTGCGCTCGGGGCAGGCGGTGCGGGTGGAGATAGATGCGTACCCGGGGGAGACCTTGGCCGGGACCGTGAGCGACGTCTTGCCGGCGGCACAGCAAGAGACGCGGATGTTCGAGGTTCGGATCCGGGTGCCGAATCCGCGGGCGCGGCTGAAGGCGGTGATGTTTGCGCGCTGCCAGATCGTGATCGAGCGCTTCCGCGCGGTGGCGGCGCCGCGGCAGGCGGTGGTCGAGGAAGGCGGACGCAAGGTGATTTTCGTGGTGCGCGAGGGCAAGGGCCACCTGGTGCCGGTGGAGCTGGGCGCTGAGCAGGGGGACCTGGTGCAAGTCACGCGCGGGCTGCGCGCGGGTGAGCAGGTCGTGATCAGCGGCCAGCATCGTCTGCGCGACGGCGATCCGGTGAGCATCGCGGGAGGAGGGGCCTGATGTCCATCTGGGGCATCGCGGTTCGCCGTCCTGTCTTGATCGCCATGGTCATGGTGGCCCTGGTGGTGGTCGGCCTCATCAGCTATTTTCGCCTGGGCATGGATCTACTGCCCAACCTGAAGATTCCCTACGTCACGGTGGCGGTGGTTTACCCGGGCGCCGGACCGCGCGAGATCGAGACCGAGGTCACTAAGCGCATCGAGGATGCGGTCTCGACCACACGCAACGTTAAGCAGATCAACTCATATTCCTACGAGGGCGTGAGCGCGGTGGTCATCGAGTTTGTGAGCGGCACCGACCCTGACATCGCAGCACAGGATATCCGCGACAAGGTCGCCCCCGTCGAGCGCAATCTGCCGCAGGACGCGGAGAAGCCTGTGATCTCCAGGGTGGACCTGGAGGCGCGGCCGGTGCAGGAGCTGGCGGTGTCGAGCGATCTGCCCCTGATACGGGTGCGCCGACTGGCAGAGGATGTCATCGCGCCGCGCCTGGGGCGCGTCGCCGGGGTAGCGTCGGCCAATGTTTACGGCGGACTGGAGCGGGAGATCCAGGTGCTCGTGGATCGCTCGCGGCTGGAGGCCTATGGATTCTCCTTCGACCGGTTGGCGCAGGCGCTGGCAGCCGGAAACCTTAACATCCCGGCCGGCCACATCAACGAGATCGGCCGCCGCTTTACGGTGCGGGTGCCGGAGGAGTATCGCAGCATCGAGGAAGTCCGCCAGACCCTAATCATGACCCCCAAGGGCCCGGTGCGCCTGGAGGACTTGGCCGATGTCCGCGACACCCACAAGGAACGCGAAACCGTCACCCGCCTCAACCGCAAGCCCACGGTCAACATCTCGGTCGTCAAGGTCGCGGAGGCCAACATCGTGCAGACCGCGGCCGGGGTGCGCCTAGCGCTGGAGGAACTCAACCGGCAACTGCCCGCCGGCACCAAGATCACCGAGGTTCTGGACCGCTCGGAATTCGCCAAGGAAAGCGTCGCCGACGTCACCAACAACCTGCTGCTGGGGGGGCTGCTCGCGGTGATCGTGGTGTTCCTGTTCCTGCGCAGTTTCCGCAGCACGGTCATCGCCTCGTTTGCGCTGCCGACGTCGGTGATTTCCGCGTTCGGGTTGATGTTCTTCGCGGGTTTTACTCTCAACATGATGTCCATGCTGGCGCTGGCGCTGGCGATCGGGATGTTGATTGATGACGCGATCGTGGTCATCGAAAACATCTACCGGCACGTGGAGGAGGGAGAAACGCCGCGCGACGCAGCGGTGCAAGGCACCGGCGAGATCGCGGCGGCGGTGATGGCGATCACCTTCACCATCGTCGCGGTGTTCGCGCCCATCGCGTTCATGAGCGGCATCGCGGGACAGTTCTTCCGCCAGTTTGGGCTGACGGTAGCCTTTGCGGTGCTGGTGTCGCTGGTGGTATCGCTGACCCTGACGCCGATGGCAGCCTCGCGCTTGCTGCGGCGCGCGAGCAACCCGGGAACGCCGGGCGGGGTGCTGGGCGCCATCGGGGCATTCTACAGCCAGGTGGATGCGAGATACCGCGTCATCCTCGGCTGGGCCTTGCGCCATCGGCGGCTGGTGGTGATGGTCGGGGTGGCGTCCTTCATCCTGGGCCTCTTGCTGGTTCGGTTTGGCATCCCCGCTGAATCCTTCCCACAGATGAACAGCGATGACTTCGAAGTGGCGCTCACTCTTCCCGGCGGCACCTCGCTCGACAGCACGGATGAGCTGGCGCTCGGCGTCGAGGAGCAACTGCTCCGATTGCCGGAGGCGCAACGGGTGCTCTCGCGCGTGGGCGGCAGCACTACCTCCGTCTTCGGCGGCGGCGGCGGCGCCAACGAGGCGGTGATTGACGTAAAGCTCAAGTCCGAGCGCCGGCGCACCACCCAGCAGATCATGGACCAGGTGCGCCGCGAGCTGCGCCGCTGGCCCGACCTCAAGTCGAGCGTGACCCAGGCGGGGCTGATGGGCGGCTCCCAGTCGCCCATCCAGGTTGACTTGACCGGGCCCGATCTCGACCGCTTGATGGCCATCGCAACCCACTGGATGAACGAGTTGCGTAGTGTGCCCGGGGTGACCGACCTCGATCTCTCGATTCAGCCGGGCTCCCCCGAGGCCAACGTGCGGGTTGACCGCGTCAAGGCGGCCAACCTGGGGCTGACGCCGGGCCAGGTGGCGCTGGCGCTGCGCGCCGCGGTTGACGGCGTGGTCGCCACGCGCTACCGCGAGAACGGCGACGAATACGACCTGCGGGTGCAGTTGCGCCAGTCGGACCGGCAGCACGTGAGCCAGCTCGAGGATCTCGCGATTCAGGCAGCCAACGGCAACCTGATTCCGCTGCGCGCGGTGGCGCAGGTGCAGTTCACCGCCGGCCCCACGGTCATCAGGCGCACCGACAAGGAACGCACGGTTAGCGTCCTGGGCAACCTGATGGGCGGCTATACGAGCGGCCCGGTTGTCCAGGCCGTCCAGCAGCGCGTGGCCCCGCTGGCGGCAGAGCTGCCCAAGGGATACCGGGTCGTCTATCGCGGCGAAGCGGAGTTCATGCGCGAGGTTTTCATGCCGATCTTCTTTGCGCTGGGATTGTCGGTGTTGTTCGTGTACATGGTGCTGGCGGCGCAGTTCGAGTCGTTGATCCACCCGTTTACCATCGGCCTGTCGCTGCCGCTGTCCATCGTGGGCGCGGCGCTGTTGTTGTGGATCACGGGGGCGACGCTCAACGTCATGTCGCTGATCGGGATCGTGATGCTGATGGGGCTGGTGACCAAGAACGCGATCCTGCTGGTGGACTACACCAACACCTTGCGCGGCCGGGGGTTGGAGCGCAACGAGGCGATCTTGCGCGCGGGCCCCACCCGGCTGCGGCCAATCCTGATGACGACGACCGCGATGGTCTTCGGCATGCTGCCGATCGCGTTGGGGCTGGGCAAGGGCGCCGAGATCCGCTCGCCGATGGCGATCGCGGTGATTGGCGGCTTGCTGAGCTCGATGTTTCTGACGCTGGTCATGGTGCCGGTGGTGTACACCATCTTCGATGACCTGGGCGCCGGCCGCCGCGCGAGCCCTGCGGCCGCGGCCGAGCACAGCGACATCGGCAGCATTGACCGCCGGTAGCGGGCGTGATAAATTGGGGGCGGGTCCGATAGCGGCTGGCGAAAAGATCCGCCGCTGCTGTCGCGGCGCTGGCCCCTTCATCTATTTTCTCTCAACTGATGACTGGTATGGGCCGTTAGCTCATCGGGCAGAGCACCGGACTTTTAATCCGGGGGCGGCAGGTTCGAGCCCTGCACGGCCCACCATGCAGGGATGGAAGCGATAACCCGTCCTCCGGCAGGCGGGAGTGCACCACCAGGTCGCCTGTCGGCTCCACATCGATGCGTGTCACCACCTGGCGCAGCCACGTCTTTAGTCTTTCCTGCGGGCCGTGCTGTAGCAGATGGCCGGTATCGTCTATGTAAGCGCGCAGGTCCGACCTCGTAATCTGGATATCGCGAGCGCACTTGGCGCGCTCCCGCAGTCCCTCAATATCGCCGCGCAGGCGCGTCACCTCAGTCGTGACCTCCACCAGTCGGTCGCCGAGGGTCGCGGCGTTGAAATGCGCGTCATCGGATTCCAGCAGGTCGAGCAGGCGCCGGCGGCGCTTATCAGCCTTGGCGAGCTGGGCCTCCAGTTCTGCCCGCTGCTCGGCTGACCCATCCAGGATGCTGGCCAGCTTCTGATTGGCCAGCTCCACGAGCATGTCCAGAGCCGATTCGGTGAAAACGTGCTGGCACAACGCGTCAAGCACCGCCTTGTCGGTCTTCTTGCCGCTCAGGCGGGGGGCGTCGCAGATGCGCTTCTTGAGGCGGCCATTGCAGATGTAGTAGTGGTAGCGTCCTCCGTGCCCTCTGGCGGTCGAGAGGCCATACAACGTGCCGCAATGGCATCGCATGAGTCCGGACAGGAGCCATTGCGAGCCGGCGACTCGCGGATTCAGTTCACTGGCACGCCGGCTGCGCAGGGCCGCCTGGACCTTCGCAAATCCCTCCTCGGACACGATGGGTGGATGGTGGTTGGGAAGTAACGCCCACTCCTCGCGGGGGCGCGAGCAGTTCCTCGCTGGGTCCCGGCGGTTCCAGACCAAAGCACCCGTGTAGACCGGGTGGGTCAGGATGTAGTGGACGCGGTTCAGCGGCCAAGGCGTGCTAGTTTCGGCACGTACGATGTCCGATATAGAGCGCAGTCCGTGCCCCTTGAGGGCGAGGTCGAAGATGCGGCGCACCTGGGGGGCCATCGTTTCGTCAACTTCGAGCGTGTTGTAGGTGTGCCCGTTGTTCTGGATGAGGCGCAGGCGGTAGCCGAAAGGCGGCTTCGCGCCCGGCCAACGGCCTTGACGTACCGCCTCGGTCATGCCGCGGTGTACTTCCTGCGACAACTGGCGGCTGTAGAAGTCGTCAATGACCTCGATCACGCCTTCCAGGAGCTTGCCCGAGGGCGAGTCATCGAACGGCTCGCTGATCGAGATGACCTCGATGCCGAGCTTCCGCAGTAGCGCCTTGTACACCACCGCGTCCTCCCGGTTGCGCGCAAACCGGGACGACTTCCAGCAAGCTATGATGTCGAATGGCTTGGGCTTGCGCTTGGCGTCTCCGATCATCCTCTGGAAGTCGGTGCGCTTGTCCGTGCGCCCGGACTGCGCCTTGTCGCAGTACTCGGCAACCGCGATGTGGCCGTTCTTCTGCGCCCACTCGTGCAGCAGCTTGAACTGAGCCGGAATGCTCAGGTCCTTTTCCGCCTGACGCTCGGACGAGACCCTGGCGTAAAGCGCGATGCGCTTCATCCGTTCATGACTATCACACCGATCGGGCGACACTGTCCGTCACGTCTCCTTGTCGCTAACCACTGCCACATTCATCGCTCGGCGGCCGCCCTTAGTCAAGGCCGGTGGGAGTGGCCCCGCTGCCCCCTTCGCGCGACGCCGGCCTGTGTGCGCCGCCCGCGCTGCCCACACGGCCAGCAGCAGGCGCAAGGTGTCGGCAATTGCCGCGCCCTGTGGCCCCGTGTGGCGCGCGTAGCAGGCATCCAGCACCCCAGCGCCACCTCTTGGCCCTGGGCGCGAGACGGGTGCCGCGGGCGCGTCCTGAGCGCCAGCCTTGCGCGTGCCCGCTGAGGCGACTATGCTTGTGCTTACAGCGAGCCCGTGGGTGCTGGTCATATGCCAAACTCCCACTGCACACACTCAACGGCCTTCTTCATCGCTTCGCTGAGCGGCAAGCACCCCTCAACAGTCATGATGGCGACGCGTTCTTCGTACGCCTCGCGCCATTCCTCAGTCCAGTCTGCCAACTCGTGTGGCACTGGGAGAGGGGTTGATATCCCCGCCGTTTCGACTGCAACGGTGCAACGCTCAAGGCGTTCGACCGACGGAAGCACCTCGACATCCTCCGGCAACGGCTCGCCGGGCACGAGTTGCGCCGGCTGCCCCTTGCGGGTTTCAAGGTTCTTCAGGTAGCCGCGATCAATGGCTGAGTGTGCGCGACGCGAGGCGGAGCCCTTGTCCAGTCTCAGTTTCCGGGCCAGCGCCGCCACAGTCGCCCCGTTCTCGTTCTCGGCAGCCAATTCGTTGACGGCCGCGACGGTTTCTCGCATGGTTGCGGAGACCGTTGCATCGACGCCCTCCGCCACCAGATCGAAGACGAGCTCGCGCACCGCCGCGTAGTCATCCGCGCACGCCACGATGCGTCCGCGCTCATCCCGCTCGCGACTCGCTTTGTGCAGTAGCGCGTAGGCGCGGATCAGACTCAGTATTGCGGGGAAGTCGCGGCGCAGGCGTACGGCCACCGGCGGTATGAGCTTCGCAAGCTCGCGCGAAAACGGGATGGTGACCGTGTTATCAGTGCCCTCGAGCCATTCCTGGAGGGCATGCCAGACTTGATGATCGGGCGGCTTAAGGTCTTCTTCCGCCTGCGCAACCATGACGTCGCGAGTCTGGTCCTGGGTGTCGCTGATGGTGACTGAGATCAGCCGCGTCTCATTCTCGCGATGAAGGCGGACGACGGTGGTGGTGGTCACCAGGCCGGTGGGCCCCTCACGTTCAATCAACCTCGGTCGCAGTCCACGGTCAGTCTTCTCGACCGTCACATAGCGCAGTTGTCCTTCGCTCAGCAACGACCGCATGAGATAGTTCGCAAACTTGCTGTCCACGCCAGTTGCCTCGTACAGGATCAGGACCCTGTGTTGCAGAGGTTCCTCGGAGTAGGCCAGCGCTTTCTCGGACATTCCGGTCAGAGCGTAATAGGCGCTTGGGGGCATGAACTCTGCCACCCGCTGCACCAGGTAGGATTTGCCGCCGGCGGACGGCCCCTTGATGGCGAGGGAGACGGGTTTCGCCAGCAAGCGGCTCGTGACGGCGAGATAGACCAGCTTCACCACCCGGGTTTCCCCCGCAACTCCACAGGCCGCCAGTTCGGCGGCGAATCGGTCCAGGATGCGCGGCTGGCGCGCGAGCGACTCGCATTTTTCCCACGTTGCCCGCAGCCGCTCTTGCGCTTGCCGCTGCTCCTCTTCAGCCCAGGGGATGGACTCTCGGACAGCCCGTTGCCATCGCTCGCGAAAGTGGTCGGGGTCGGAAAGGTATAGCTCACTGGGGTCTTTGGCGTCCCTTAGCCGCACCAGCCGCACCCGTTCGCGGATGGACGAGGATTCCAGCCACTTGAGCACTCTCTGGCCACCCGCATCCGCTTCGATCACGACGTAGATGGTGGGGATACCGTCGAGGTGGTCGGCCCACGCCTCGCGCCACGAAGCTGCCCCAGGGAGCCCGAGAGCCGGAATGCTGTGCAGCCAGAACGTCTGTGTGTCCGATTCTCCCTCGTCTATCACGACGTAGCCTGCGGCTCGTGCTCCCGCTAGCCGCTGCAACCCGTAGGGCAATGGCTTGGCGCCGGTCTTCCAGCGAAACCGATTCTCGCCGGACAGGGCTAGGCGGAAGCGCACGGCGACCTCGCTGCCCTCGGCGTCCAGGTACGGGATGCGTACCGTCGACACCCCATTGAGCTTGAAATCGGTCAGCCCCAGGCCCTTGAGGAAATCCACAGGCAGCCGCTTCGCCTCAGTGTATCGCGCCAGCGTCAGGCCCCCTGCCGAGGGTGTGGGTTGCAGTGTTGCAGTCGAAATGGGAGGGATACCACCCCCTCCCCCTTTGGCTCGACCGATAGTCGGCGCGGGCGGCCTGCGGCGCTTCTCGAAGAGGTCGCGCACGGTCAGGCCCAATCCGCGCACTATCGCGTCGGTCGAGCATCCCGCGAAGCATTTCAGCAGAACTCGGCCGTCGTGCCCCGTGTCGATGGACAGACTGTCATTGGAATCATCCTCGTGTGCGGGACAGCGCGCTGTGTAGCCGGAGCGGGTTCGTCGAACGTGGGTCAACCGGCTGAGGACTCTGTCCGGCGCGGCTCCGCGAGGCACATCAGGGGGCTTGGGGGCCTGACGGGGTTCAGGTGACTGTTGACGTAGCTCGGTCATCAATGTCCTCACTCTCACTAGAAGCCGGGCCGTCCTCCCGAGGGGTGAGGGCCCTCCCGGTGCACCCGTGGAGACACGGCCCGGCATACTCGGCGTCTTCTTCCTTGCGTTGCACGAGACCGAGGAGCTCGGGATTCTCGCAGGCGAACGTGTGCGCGATGATCTCCGCGAAGAGATCCACAGCCTCGGCGAACTCCTCATGGGTGATCGCGCTGTCTGACTCGACTATTCGGATTCGCACATGTCCGCGACGCAAAAGAAAAGCTCCTGCCGCAATGATAGGGCAGGAGCCAGGGGGGCCGCCAGATGCCATAAATAGTTTGTTTTTTGTTGGCAGGTCAGGAACGCTCGTCGAACTCCTTGAGGTACCCCTGCACCTTGCTGCGTCTCCAGCCAAGCTTGTTGGCGAGGCTGCGCACCGAGATCCCGTGCTCGCGGATCATCGAACCGACGAACTGCACCATATGCTTAGGCCGCCTACGTCGCCCACGGGTTTCCGGCCTGGGCAGACCAAGATTCTCGCGCGCTATGCGGATCCATCCCAACCGCGCGAATGTCGAGTCCGCAAAATCCTCCAGGAGCGAAACGCAGAGATAGCTTTGGATGATTGTCTCGAAGGCGACTCTCGCGTCCTGCTCGCGATAAAACGGGATTGCCTCAAGTTCGGGCATTGGGAACTCCCCGTCAGGTCCGTCGGGAGTGCCAGGGCTCGTGAAGGAGTAACTGACAGGACGAAGTGCGACCACCGAGTCCCAGAGGTTGAGCGTGCGTTCGCTGGCTCCCATGATGCGTTCGCCTTTGTTCAGTTCGCGGCGGAGCCTGCGTTCCGATAGGCCGTTAAGGAACCGCCACCCGCGCAGCACGTCCCAGTGCCACCACGGGTTTACGTCATATGCGAGGTAGCAGCGCAGGTCCCCTGATCCAGGTGCCTGAGGGCACATCTCGAGTTCCCACCGTGGCCTAAACCAGTGGGGCAGGGGCTCTTCCACAAGACCGTGGCGGCGCACCCACAACACAGGCGACACCTTGCGCTTCCTGTCGAGGGGGCCAAGAAAGTCCCACCATCGGCCCAAGGCCGGCGCGGCCTGCAAGAAGATCCGCCTGGGCGGGACGCCCTGGACTTGCTTGAACCACGCCGAGAACTGCTTGCGTGCTGCACGCGCATACGAACCCATGATCTCTACAGCATACGGAAAGCGGGACTCAGGCAGAATGACCCTCTCAAAGCCGAGGTCGCGGATGGCCTTGTGCACCTGACCTTCCCATTCAGACATCCGATCGGCCAGGGACACACCGTCCAGAAGGCCATGTACTGCTGGCTGCACCAGGTCGGCTGACAAAGCCATAGCGGGGCTCCATGCTCCAGGCCCGAGGCCAACAGCGATGTGCCTTGGTACTTCGTAGGATGGCGCTCGCTGTCGTCCTGCCGTAGTGAGTGCAGTTCTCTGCCACTCGCTTGCGCCCCTGTGCGCGAGCAGCCGCAACCCCATGCCGTCGTGACCGTCGGAAAGTCGACACGGCGTTGCAGGGCATGAGTTTATCAGCCGCCCATGATGCATTCTCACGTATGGACTTGGTGGGCGACGGCAGCCAGCGCAGGCATAAGTGCCGGCTGCAAATGCCGCGCGAATGTTGCGTCCTCTGGGCTGACGAACAACCACTCGGTCATCTAGCCAGCAAGCGCCTCTTCTGGTATAATGCACACATGAGTTCCGCAGTCCTGACATCCCAGGACGTGGCGCGAGAAGTCGAGCGCCTGGCGACCGATCCAGGTTTCGGCTATGTGCACGTCATCGTGGCCGACGGCCGGATTCAGCGCATCGACCGCTGCGTCCAGATCAAAGCCACCGGGATCGCGCCCAAGGCGTCGCGCGCGGTCGTAGCGCAGGCAACTGCGGAACCCAACTGACAAGTCTACATAGCCGGCTTCGCTGAGCGAACAACGCAGGCGAGCTTGCTCCCCGACAGGGCTGAGCTCGCCTGTTTGCATTTGGGCCGACCGGTAAGGCCGGTCGAATCGCTGCGAACCCGCGGCCAAGTACCGTGGCGCGGCATCGTGTGTGCGGTCGCGTTATTACCGACGGTGGGGGTACTGGTCAATTTCGCGCCATGAAGCCCTGCGGCTATTGCGGTGGAGAGATCACCAAGCGGCCTGACCGCGCGCGCTATTGTTCATTGTCCTGCGCTGCCCGCGCGCACCCGACGCCCCGAAGGCTCGGCCCGAAAGCGTGCGGATACTGCGGGAAGATGTTCCAACCGACCAGGACCGCGGCGAAGTACTGCTCGCTTGCTTGCGCGCGCCAGGGTTCGGCCGCCGCACAGCGCAAGCAGCGGCCGACGATGATCTGCGAGAAGTGCGGCCGCGGATTCCAGCAGGGATACCGAATCGCGAACAGACGGTGGGCGCGATTCTGCGGGCACTCCTGTGCAGCTCTAGCGCGGGCAGAAGCCCGCCGGGCACAAGCTGCGCCGGCGACGTGCCCGGTTTGCGATGGGGCTTTCGCAGCAATCAGTGCGTCCCACACGTACTGCTCGTCGATCTGCCGCCGCCGGGCGCGAGAGCGCCGGCGTTGCCAGCGCGATCAGGTGAGCAGTGATTCGAACGTTATCCTGGAACCGTGGAGGTGGACATGAAGGCTTCTGGCATACCTATTCACTGTGCGTTCGATGAAGTGGCCGATGTGGCATCGCTGGTGCCCAACCCGCGCAATCCGAACCGCCATCCTGAGGCGCAGATTGACCTGCTGGCGCGCATCATTCGCGACCAGGGCTGGCGGGCGCCGATAACCGTCTCTAACCGCAGCGGGTTCATCGTGCGCGGCCACGCGCGCCTGCTCGCGGCAGTGAAGATGGGATGGCGCGAAGTGCCCGTCGACCGCCAGGACTACGCGACCGAGGCGGCGGAGTGGGCGGACCTGATCGCCGACAACCGGCTGGCGGAGTTGGCGGAACCGGATTCCGAGGCATTGCTCCAGATGCTGCGCTCGGTCGAATGCGATGGCCTCCTGGAGCTGACGGGCTATGATCCCGATTCCCTTGCCGCCCTGGTTGCAGATGTCAATGCCCTGCATCCGCGCGACGAGAGCTTCGACGCGGAAGAGGCGATGGCCGAGGCCGAACAGGCCACCGGTCCCACCAGGGTGCAGCGCGGCGAGATCTGGCAACTCGGCCCGCATCGGCTGCTCTGTGGCGATGCGACCGATGGCAGGGCCTGGGACAAGCTCATGGAGGGCAAGCTTGCTCACGCGGTGGTCACTGACCCGCCCTATGCGGTCAGCTACTGTGGCGGCCGCGCCGCCCAGCAGGAGCGCATCGCCAAGGCACGGCGTGGCATCGACCAGCCCTCGGATGCTTACTGGGATGATATGACTCCAGAGGCTTACCGCAGCTTGCTCAAACAGAGCCTGGCATTGGCGCACCACCACAGCGACGGCAAGGCTCCGCTTTACCTGTGGTTCGCCAGCGCGCACCTGCGAACCGTGCTGGCGTGCATGCAAGAGAGCGGCTGGCAGGAGCGCAACCTGCTGGTATGGGTTAAGAACAACGGCGCCGGCGCCCTCTTCGCCCAGTACAAGCACTGGTACGAGCCGTGCTTCTATGCCCACAAGCAGGGTGAAAGTCCCCGCTGGCACGGGCCCACCAACGAGTCCACCGTCTGGCAGCACGACAAGCCTGCCAAGAACGAGTTGCATCCGACAATGAAGCCGCTGCCCTTGATCGAGCGCTCTATCACCAACAGCACCGAGCCAGGGCACCTGGTGGTGGACCCGTTTCTCGGCTCCGGCACCGCCATCATCGCCGCGGAGCGCGCCGCGCGCATCTGCTACGGCTTGGAACTGGAATCGCGGTATTGCGATGTGATCCTGGCGCGCTGGGAGGCGGAAACCGGCGACCAGGTCCTTCGACTAAGCTCAGGATAGACGGTGCTGGTTGAACGCATCGGCGAGGAGGTGCAAGCATGAGAGGCCGCAAACCCAAACCGACGGTGCTGAAGCTCCTGCACGGCAATCCTGGCCGGCGCCCGCTGAACGCACGCGAGCCGAAGCCCAAGACGGGCCTACCGCCCTGTCCGTCTAGCTTGAAGGGTACGGCGCGCGTGGCGTGGCGGCAGATGGCCAAGATGCTGCGTGATGCCGGCATCGGCACCCTGCTCGACCGCAATGCCATGATCCTGCTGGTTGACGCGTGGGAGACCTATGTTACCGCCACCACCACCCTGCGTCAAAGCGGGCTGCTGGTCAAGTCGCCGACGGGTTATCCGATGCAGAATCCCTTGCTGGCCGTCTCCAACCGGGCCCACGAGCAGATCGTGCGCCTGCTGGCCGAGTTCGGCATGACCCCGGCGAGCAGAACCCGGGTTCACGTCGAGGCGCCTCAGGAACCCGATCCGCTCGCGGAGTTCCTGAGTAGGCAATGAGGATCGCGCCCTGGAGATCGCAGCGTCGCAGACACATGGAAGCCGCGCGCCCGGCCTTGACTTACTCCGTTATACAAGTGAGGGATGTGTTTGGTCGGCGTCATTGCCGGCACAACCATGACTCACAGAGGAGGAGAGAATGACACGAGCAGCGCAGAAGAAAGCCGTGGAGCAGCGAACCCAACAGCGGCTGGCGGCGCGCAAGGAGGCGGCCAAGAAGGGCGCGGAGACCCGGCGACGCAAGCGGGATACGCAACTCGCCGAGGTGGCTACGAAGAAGGCCGCGTTGAAGAAGCATGAGGCCGAACTGGTGGCCGAGACGCGGAAGATGCTGGATGCCGAAGCGGCAGCCCAAACGCAGGAGCAGCAGCCGGAGGTGCACAAGCGGCAAAGGAAGCGCCCTGAACGCAACGTGGCGCAAACGGGGCTTGCCCGCCCCGGCGGGCAAGCTTCGGGGGCGATGGTGACCGTGGCCTTGCGCGGAGAGTCGGCGCAGCGATTGCGAGCGCTGGCGGCGGCACAGAAGATGAGCCTGTCCAAGCTGCTGGTGCGGATGATGGAGGTCTTCGAGGCCGCGGCTAAGTAGTCGCATTACACTCGCCCGCCTAAGGCGGACGAGTCCGCAGCAACCACAGGCGAACCGCTTTCCCCTACTGAGGAGAGCGGTTCACCGGCATATCAGGCACCTGTTGGCGCAGGCATTCGACATTGCTCGCTACGTACACGACGCCGCCAAGCACGAGAGCCAGGCCGGGACATGGGTTGCCTCTTGCTCGAAACATGGCTACAATCACTCCCGCGCTGCAACAGCGCGAGTGCAATCAGGGCGCCGCGCGAGTCAGCGAGCAAACAGCGTCATGCGAGGTGGGGATGGACTGGCCAAGCGAGATTGAGCGGATGATCAGCGGGTACAAGTCCGCGAATGAGGTCATTCGAGAGGTTGCCGGTGAGGGTACCGACGAGGCGGCGGCGCAGCTCAAACCGAGCATCATGGAGGTCTTCGACCTGTACCGCGCCCCGCTCGAAGTGATGTGGGGCAGTCTCAGCCCTGCGCAGCAGAAACAGGTGCGTGACCTCGATGACGAGCTTCTCGCCGCCGACGAGGAAGTCCATCAGTTGATTGGCGTGAGCCTGTCCGAGCAACTCAAACGGATCGGAAAGGGCGTCGCGCGTGACAAGCGCTCGCGTAGAGGGGCGGCTTAGCCACCGACCATCGGGCACCCATTCCCCGCCATATTTGCCACCTGCTGCCGGAGGTCATCCGCATCCATGACTTACCAGAGAGTGGGTGTAGCGCTGAGTGGTGGTGACGCTGGAATGGCCGAGAAGCTCCTGCACCGCCCGCAGGTTGGGCCGCGCCCGCAGAGCGTGGGTGGCGAATGCGCCAGAGGCGCATAAAGGTGTGGCGCAGAAGATGCGGCCCCGAGCGGTCGGTGATGCCGATGCGCCTCAGATAGCGATTGACCAGCAAGGCAACTCCGCGCACCGAGAAGCGCTTGCCGCTGCGGTTGAGGAACAACGCGGGCTCGTCATCTTCGCGGCAGGCGAGGTAGTCTTCCAGCGTCCGGCGCGCATGAGAGTTAATGGGCACCCAGCGCAGGCGCCGTCCCTTGCCCACCAGTTGCACATGACCCCAGCCGTCTGCTAGCAACTGCACATCCGCACGGTTGAGCGCGCACAGTTCCCCGACCCGCAGGCCAGTGTTGTAGAGAAAGGCGAGCAGCGCCAGGTCGCGCACCCCGGTCGGAGTCTCAACCTGCGGCTGAGCCAGCAACCGATCCACCTCTTCCACGGTCAGGTGCTTGGGCGCCAAGGTTGGCCCCACGCGGATGGAGCGCAGGCTCATGGCGGGGCTGGAGTCCAGCAGCCGGTTGTCCACCAGGAAGTTGAAGAACGAGCGGGCGGCGGCGATGGCGTGGTTGATGCTGGAGGGCGCGCGACCGGCTTGCTGCTGAGCGCGGAAGAACTCACGCAGATCGGCGGGGTGAACCCGGTCGAGGCGAGGCGGCAGCGCCGCCAGGAGCGGCTCCAGATCCCGGCGGTACGAGCGCACCGAATGGGGCGACCGCCCCTCCAGCGCCAGCGCGTCCAGGAACTCGCTCAGGAGAGAACGAGTCTCGCGCCTGCTCCCTACCCTCCTCCCACCTACCTGCCCTGATCTTCCCTTGGTCACCCTACCCTCCCCGTACGCCAAGCTGTGCTTCCTATAAGTACATAGGGAGGATGTTCAGCCCAGAAAGTCAAGGCCTCGGTGCGCCAGACGGCGCCCAATGTCGAGCGCACCGGGCGGCACGCAGGCGCCCACCGGCGGCGACAGGAGGCGCGACAGGGCGCACGCACGCGCCCAGAACGGCGCGAAGGGCAGGTTGCAGCGCCACAGCCGCAACCGGCGGCCGAAACTGCCACACGGGCCAACGTGACGCGCCGTTCGCGCCCTCATGCTCACCCCAACCTGCTGATAGTGGCGATCCGCAGGGACTTCGCTCAGCGCACGCGGGCGCTGTAGGAGAGCGGGCTGCCTCCAGCCCCGAGTAGGAGTACATGGTTGTCTCTGTTGCGATGACTTCGCCCTTGCGGCCGGCTACCCCCGACGTGTTCACTTTCATCGCTTCTGGTATACTGCCGAGTCGGCAGGAGGCTAGGCAGGCACTAGCGAACGTGAGACAGGCGGAAGTCAGGATTCCTGGCTGTAGACGGTGCAGGGAGGTAGAGCCGCGAGGTGCTCGTCAGCCTAGATACCCCCGCAGCCGATCTGAAGCTGACCGGTAGGCTGCCCAAGGTGTGTAAAGCGCTTCGGGTGAAGACCGTTGCGGACTTCCTGTCCGTCTCGCCTGACGGTATCCTGAAGCTGCCCGGCGTCGGTGTCGGCACAGCTGATCACTTGCTACGGCTCCAGCGCTTCTGGGCAGAGCGCGTGTCGCCGCAGACACAGACCGGGGGCGCTCCCGGCGATTCCCCTACAGGCGCAATCTCCCCGGCCCTAGATCTGGACACCCCGCTTTCTGAACTGGGCCTGGCGGGTCGGCTAGGCAGCGTGTGCGCCGTGCTCCGGGCCCAGACGGTGCGCGATCTTCTAGCGATTAACCCGTCCGACATAGTGAAGATGCCATACGTCGGCCAAGGCACGGTCGCGGCCTTCCTCCACTTGCAGTCCGTCATTCGCGAGGATATGGGCTGTGGTGGCGCAGAAGTGGCACAGGCATCGCCGTCGCCCGCTGACCCCCACGATGATACGCCGTTAGACGTGCTGCTGTCGGCATTGCCTCGTCATGAAGCGGAAAGAGCTAGAAAGGCCGTCGCCACCCTTGGGGTCAAGACCGTTGATGCACTCGTTGTGCTGGACCCTGCTCGTGTGCGGCAGCTTCGCAAGGCGGTCGGCACAGGCGTATCCCTCAGACTGCGCAAGATCCTGGCCGAATGGCTCGCTGGTCGTGCTGGAGAGCACGCCGATAAGGGATCGCCCAAGGATGACCCGACGTTCGGGCACCGTACCGCAACTCGCCCGCAACCGGAAGCAATCGTTGCGCCTTTGGGTGCAAGCACGCCGATGCCGGATGCCGATGCCCCGATTGAGCTGTTGCTGCGGATTGCTCCTCATCCTCCATTGCGACCTTCTCCCGGCTTGTCCTCCCGGGTCAGACAGCTCGCCTCCCAACTTGAAATCAAGACGGTTGGTGAACTCGCCACGTTGGACTTTGAGCATCCGTGGAAGTGGCCTCGCAACGCCGGTCCCGCGACCATTACCTATATTCAAGGCTTGCTCTCAGAATGGATCGCGAGAGGGGGTCGGCCCCCAGAGCGGGATGAGGTGACCCCCGAGGGTGAACGCAGCTCCGTCCCGTCGGCCCAGACCGTGCCCGACCCGGGTGCGCTGATAGACCTACTGCTGGGCGGCCTACCTGGCCGCGAGGCGCGCAAAGCGAGGAGAGTCGCTGCGGACCTTGGCATCACGACAGTGGGTGGGTTTGCTGCGCTGGGTCCAATCCGTGCGCGGCGGCTTCGCACGGCCTTGGGCACTGACACGGTCTCTCATCTATCTAAGCTGTTAGCCGAGTGGATCGACCGCGGCGACGCCGGCAAGCCGACGAGCAAGATGCCGTCCGAGGGTGACTCGGTTGCCCGTCCTCCTGCTACTCCCCAGCCGATGCCGGATGCGGACGCGCCGGTCACGCTTCTGCTGCCGAAAGACCGTGATAACGTGTCCACCCGAGCGCTACATCTCTTCGGCCGGCTTGGCCTTAAGACCGTTGGAGAGGTGGCGTCGCTGGATCTCGACAAGGTGCGGGCAGAGGTGCGGAACGTCGGTGCTGGCACCGTGGCGTACCTGCGGCAACGCCTCGCGGCGTGGGTTGCCCGGGGTGGTCGGCCCCGAGAGCCGGATGAGGTGGCCCCGGAAGCCGAAAGCGGCACTGTGCCGGTGGCCCAGACTATACCCGACCCGGATGCGCCCATCGAGTTGCTCCTTCCAGAGGGAACTGACCACGTTTCCTCTCGTGCCAACAACGCGATTCTCAAGCTCGGCATCAAGACGGTGGGCGACCTCGCTTCGCTGGACCTTGGAGACAAGCGGAAACTGCCGCCAGGAGTGGGCAACAGCACAGTCGCGTATATCAAGCAACGGCTGGCCGCCTGGGTTGCACGCGGCCGCAGAGATGCGGAGCTGCCGGAGCTCCCGCCCCGTGCTGAGGCGTCCGAAGGCACACGCGCTTCATCGCCGCTGCCAGCCGAAGTGGCGGAAATCCTGTCGCCTCGAGCCCGCGGCGTCGTCACCTACGTGATGGCGAACCTGGGCATCAGCACACTGGACGAACTGACCTCGCTGGATCTTGAATGTCTCAAGAGAGATGCCCCGGACGTGGGCGCAGACGCAATAGCCTGCCTTCGAGAGGCGATAAGCGTATGGATTGCCACGTCTGGTCAAGACGCCGAAAGGGATGGCGAGCGACGGACGTCAGAGCCCTGCTTTGAAGGAGGGCTGCGAGAAGTCCTGCGCCGCTGCGCTTTCAGAGCGGCTGAAAGTAAGCGAAACGCCGAAGTCTGGGCTATGCGCCGAGGGTTGGTTAGCGACGCGGTCGCGCCTCTTACCTTGGATGAGGTCGGCCGTCACTTCAAGCTCACCCGGGAACGGGTACGTCAGATAGAGCACCGGACAGACATCCGTGTGCGTGGGTCCGAAACGGCGAGCCTGTCGCCTCTGGTCAAACACGTGGAAGCGGAACTCAGAGCGTGCCTCGGGCTTTGCCCGACAGCGCACATCTCAGCACAGCTTGCCGGGCGCTTTGGGTGGGCGTCCGTATCCACGGACCATGAACTCGTAGTACTCTCGGATGTTATGGAGTTGAACCTGGAAATCCGCGACGGCATCGTGCGCCATCCCGACTGCTGTGCCGACCTTCTGAAGACGGTGCGCGCCCGTGTCCCAGGGTTGGCAGATCAGTTCCCGGACGGCCGCCACGTCGCGGATTTCGTCCACGACCTCGCCGTAGCAGTTGGGCCAGATTGCGCAGACCCGGACCGAGATTGCACTTCCAGAGCGTTGTCATGCGGTGCCCGAGATGGACAGCGGCGCCTATTGCCGAGGCCATACGTCGAGGCACTTCTCGTCGAATGGACCCCGTCGATTCTAGACGATGGCCACGTATGGCCCGTGCGCATTGCGACCCTGCGGCATGGGCGCACGAAGAGAGACGTGGTTCGGGCCGCGCTTCAGACACTGGGGCACGCCGCTCACTCCTCAGAGATCGCTGACTGTGTGCGACAGAACAACGACCATTTCCGCAGGATCAGCGATCACAACATCCACGCCTGCCTGACCTCATATGACGAGTTCGTCCCCGTCGGGCGCGGCGTGTATGATATCCTGGCTCGAAACGGCGACAATGGACAGCCGCAGAAGCACGTGACCACGGCGCAAGCGATCACGGCTTTGCTGGAGGAGCACGGGAAGCCGATGTCTTTCTCGCGGATCCTAGAGTCTCTAGAGCCGCAAGGGTACGGCGAGGCGAACATCTACGCCGCGCTGACCGCGGTCAGCCGATTCGTCGAAGTGGGTTATCGGGTGTACACGCTCAGATCGCTATTGCCGGAGGAGAAGCCGGATAAACCGAAGCGGCGACTGGTCATCGTTGACCGCCTGCCGTCCAACGGCGCCCCTCTTGCGCTGAGGCGGGTGGGAGAGACGACATGAGCCGCCACGGGATGCTTGACGAGAGGGACCTGTTCGGGCTCCCCCCGCGCGTCAGGGAGCTCGTGCTTTTCGCGTGCACCCACATGTCGAGGTCATACAAGCCTGTGGTTCTATCCCTGATCGTGGGCCTTGCGGATGCGCGCGGCCGCGTGAGTATTGAGGCTCTGGCGCACCAGTTCTACGGCTTCTACCTCAACCGCGAACTGCTGGGTCTGCCGGTGGAGCGGCGTCCGTTCGCGTTGGACCCGCCGTCGAGGAGCAACGTAAAGGAGGCCGAGGCTCTGCTTCGACGCTACCCCTTAGCCAGATTCGCCAAAGCGGGACACCTCGCATCACTGGGCAGGCGTACCGTCCTTCTGGCTCCCGCGGTGCTTGCTTCGCAACTCACCGGTGAAGCACGGACGCTGGCCGTGGAGTGCTGCTGGCGCGCGGTGACTCGATACTATGATCTACTGGAGGCCAGGCGTTGAGAGGGGCGCATGGTAGGAGGTGCGAAGGGTGATGAGACGTTGGGTGGCTGGCACCGAACAGAGCGCGGTCGCTGAGCCAAGCATCCGTCCTCCCGGAGGGCGAGCATACTGGTGTGACGCGTGTCGGGTTCCTCTATTGCAGTCGCCTTGCTCCGTGTGTGGCCAAGACGGGCGTGCGGTCTCGAGTTCGAACATGCGGCCGGTGTTTGCCGGCGAGATCAGATCATTGTTGGCGCTGGGCGCGCCCAGCTGGCTGGGTCCACCTCGCGACTTCGCCTTGTGGGAGTCCGGCGGTCGCTACTACATGGGGGGTTACGCCATAGCCCGACTTCGGCGAGCGCCGGCACCGAGAAGGGTTTCGGTCGAGCCCATCGGTAAGCCAGCTGCCCAGGATGCGCGACGCAGACGTTCCCCTCTCATGCGCAGGCTGGTAGCAGCGAACTATCCGCGGTTGCGCGAACTGGAACACCAGGCGTGTGTGTTCATACAGGAAGCTGTCTCGGTCTATCCGGATCGTACATTGGTTGTGTCATTCTCAGGGGGAAAGGACTCAACGGTCGTCAGCCATTTGGTCCGAACCGCCTTGGGACGGGCGGACATACTCCACATGTTCGCAGACACGGGCATCGAGATGCCGGACACTTACCGGTTCTTGGATACGTTCAGGAGAGACCGGCCGTCAGTTCCTCTCATGGTGATCCGCGCTTCGGCTGACTTCTTCCAGTTATGTCATGAGATTGGCCCGCCGAGTCGGATTCAGCGATGGTGTTGTTCAACGCAGAAGGCTGTGCCGCTGGGATCAGTTGTCAACGCTGCGAACGGGGCCAAGGGCGTTTTGTGTTTCGACGGGATCCGACGCGCCGAGTCCTCGCGCCGAAACGGGTACCTGCGGATTACCACGAAGACGAAGATAGGCCGGGAGGTCCTGGCCAGCCCAATACTCGACTGGACCGATCTCGAAGTCTGGATATACGGCTTGTCTGCTGGCCTTCCGATCAACGAGGCGTACCTGCGGGGGTTCAAGAGAGTGGGGTGCCTGTACTGTCCGTTGAATAGCGCCTGGTCAGAAGCCCTCACGGCGCTTCATTACTCGAATGAGCATGAACTATGGATCGCGACGCTTCGAGAATCAGCCTGCCGCGCCGGACATCCCGATCCGGACGCTTTCGCCCAGGGGGCGTGGCGAGCACGCGCAGGGGGACGCGGGCTAGCGTCGTTTAGGGCTAGCGTCGCAGCTTCGCCATGCGAGAGTCACCCACATCGGGTAAGCTACCAGACTACCGGGGATTGGCGAGACACGCTGTGGTCATATATCGGGATGCTCGGCAAGCTGCGTATCTGGCATGACGACGGGATGATCGCCGTCGGCGTTCTCCAGGATGCAAGCGGCGCCGACCTCATGTCATTCAGAGCCGTTCGGCCGAGGCAACGTCTCGAGGTCACGTATGCTGATGGCAAAGGGCACCGTCTCCTTAGACAGCGCATTGAGCGGCAGCTCCGCAAGTACCAGAGCTGCGTGAGCTGCGGCGCTTGCGCGGCTATCTGTCCTACTGGCGCCTTGTCGATGCATGACAGCCTGATCTTCAATGAGCGTCTCTGCACCTTCTGCCTGAAATGCGTGTCGATGAACTGCGTTGCTGTGGAGTCTCTCACGTTGAAGGGTAGAAGCACGGGAGCTGATTGATGGCGTTGAGTGAGGGCTTCGGATTCGAAGAGCGATGGGTGCGTTGCGCGCTCAGTGAGCTGGCCCGTGATCCCGGGCTGTTTGACCGGTCACGGATTGACCATGCTCAACGTGTTCTCGGGATAGGCAATCGTAAAGTGATGGCGCTTTGGGATTGGCTTGAGGCCGCCGCGTTCGTAACGGGGGAGCGAGCAAGCGCAAGACTGACTCCCCTAGCTAAACTCGCGTTACATTATGACCCCGAGCTCAGAGAAATGGGTAGCCTTTGGATCGTGCACACCAACCTTTCCATCCCAGCCGCCGGGATATGGTTCTACCATGACTATTCGTTGGTTTTTGACGCGCGAGCGTTCAGCAAGGACGAACTGCGGGACTTCCTGGCCTCGCGACGATCCCATTCCCCTGCATTCATCGAGAAGAAATGCCTGGCGCCATTGCTGCAGGTCATGAGGAAGACGCGACTTGGCAGTGACCTCGGAATTATGGTTCACCAGGGAGGCGACTCGTTTGTACGCAAATGCGCAATTGAGGAAAGCCTGAGCCCTGCCGTTTTTGCTTACGCCGCGCTAATGTGGGCCCGATCTGCGCAAGCAGTTACCGCCAACATCCTGCAGTTTACGGCGCCCGGCGGTGCGGGTCGGCTATTCACCTTCGATCAGTCTATGGTCAAGACCTATCTCAACAGAGTGTGCGACAGATATGGCAACGACGCGCTGTCATACAGCGGAACGGCAGGTCTTGATTCGGTAGCATTCAGCCGCGAGGTCGAGCCCTTGCACCTCATCGAGGCATACTACCTCGAGCAACTCGAAGGCCGCGAGCCTCATGTAGCACTGGAGTACGCTCGAAGTGAGGGCCTTTCGGCGCGACTGCTCGCCGACAGCGAGAATGAGGCCGACTCCGATGGGTGATGTCGCTGGAATGGTGGCGTTGTACGCTGCACTGCGCGAGCGAAGATACCCGACCATGCTCGTGGTGCATGAGAGCGTGTCGGCCCTTGCGCCGGACCTGCTTCAGCACGCGGCAAACGAGACAGGGGCTTCATATGTTGACTTCATCCATGAAGCCACGGCGGGCGAGACTCAAGTTGTGGCCGGGGCCTTCATGCGGCATCACTTCCTCAAATGGCTGAAGGAACAAGCGAGGGCCAAGGGCGGCCTGTGGGTAGAGAACGCGGATGCGGTGATCGCGACGTGGCCGGAACGCGAGCAGAGAGAGTTCTTCATGGAGTTCCTCAAGACCGAGTCGCGATCGGCCGACGGCGTGGCTGCGCCCATCGTGGTGGCAAGTGCCCTGGCCGGCAGGTTCACTCTCCCCGAGGAGCCCCGCGGGTGGGGAGTTGTAGTGCGAGTGTGACCGCAGGAAAGGTGGGCCAACGATAATGCCAACCGGCACGCTGAAGGACATCGTAAAGCTCTCGACGGGTTTCAAGACCGCCGTCAATGTCCAGAACGACTTGGACAACCTGGAAAAGGCGGGCGGGTACCTACCGACTGAGATCGGTCACCGTGTCATCTTCGATGTTGCCGAGAATCTGCATCCGAACGCGGCGCACCGAGCTCGCCTCATCATGGGCACCTACGGCACCGGCAAGAGCCACCTGGCATTGGTGCTTGTTAACTTCTACCGGCGGCGACACGACGATCCGAGGATGAAGCCGCTGTGGGATAGGCTCTCCGCGCAATGGAGTGGGCAGGCCGAGAAGTTGAGGAAGGAGCTGGATCGCCTGACTTCGGACTTTCTGCCCGTGCTGCTGGAAGGAAACGAAGGCGGGTTGAACGATGCGCTGTTGCGCGCCTTGAAGAAGGCTCTTCGGTCGGACGAGCGGACGGCGGACTTCCTGCCGGACACCGTGTTCACGGCCGCCGCGCGGCGTATGCAAGAACTTGAACGCGAGTATCCAGACGCATACAAGGCGCTGGACAAAGAGCTGGCCGAGCGCGGCCTGGGCGGCGCCAAGGCCGCCAGGCAACGGCTCGAAGACTTCGACCGCAGTGCATACGATGTGTTTCGGGAAGCGCATCGGGCGGCTTGCGCCGGCGCCGACTTCGTGCCTGAGCAGATGATGCGTCCCGGAGAGGTGTACGAAGCGGTGTCGCGTCAGCTCGTGCGGGAAGGCATGTTCGACGGCATAGTCGTCCTGTGGGACGAGTTTGGCCGCTACATGGAGGCCATAGCCGACGATCCGAGGGGGGGCGAGTCGCGCGACATCGAGCAGTTCGCCGAGAAGTGCCACGTGCCCGACAATCGGCTGCATTTGTACCTGATCTGCCATCGGTCGTTGGAGGAGTATGCGCAGATCATCAGGCTTCGCCGCGGCGCGGGCGATGACAAACAACTCGCCGAGGACATGCGGAAAGCAACGGGGCGGTTCACCCCGTTTCATATGCGAAGCTCAGAGGAGGAGATCTTCTGGCTCATAGACCAGGTGGTCATCCAGGCTACCGACGGTGGGACGTGGCGACAACTCGTCAAAGACCACGAGGGAGACTTCACGCGCCTGGCTGAGGCGGCGGTGCACTTCCGGCTATTCCCGACGCTGGACCTGGAGCAGGTCTCGCGCGTGGTCGCCTACGGCGCCTTCCCCCTGCATCCGGTCGCCGCGTACTGCCTGCCTCGGCTGTCCGAGAAGGTTGCGCAAAATGAAAGGACACTTTTCACCTATCTCTCGGAAAGCGGCTCTGGCACCCTCGGCGAGTTCGTCGCACGTGAACGTATTCCCGGACCGGGAGAGCCCTTGCCGCTGGCGACGGTCGCGGACCTGTGGGGCTATTTCGAGGAGCAGATAGAGAGCGAGGACCGCACCAAGCGGGTCCATCAGCTATATCAATCCGCTCTGGGGAAAATACCGGCCGGTTCGACTCACGCCAAGCCGGCGCTCAAGGTGATAGCAGTCCTTGAGGCCATCCAGACAGAGCAGGTCAAGGCGACCGGGGAGCTGCTCCAGTACGCCTTGCACCTTTCGGCCGCAGCCGTGGCGTCATTCAAGGACGACCTGGAGGCACTCGCCGCGGGAGATAACCGCGTGCTGGTTCGCAGCGTAGCGGATGGGAGCTATCGCTTCGCCTATGGGGGCGGAGAGCCGCTTGAGGATAAGGTTCGGAAGCTTGCCGAGGAGCGCGCCTCGCTCGTCAGTCCAATCACGCACTTGAACGCCATATGGCGCGAACTGGACTTACCCGCGGAGATCCCAGCGACCGGGTATAGCGACGATCGTCATGTGCCGCGGCGGTTAGTCATCCAGGCGGTCGGACCGTCGGAACTCAAGAACCTGAGTCGGTGGATCCAGAACCTGGGCGATGGCGACTTCGTTGACGGCTATGCGCTGCTGGTCATCGCTGAGGACACCGCCCAGCTTGAGGAAGCCGCGCGCCTAGCGCGAGGGGTTGAACACCCGCAGATCGTCGTGGGTATTCCGAGGCAAACGCTGCCCAGGTGTCTTGGCGATCTTCGGCGCCACGAAGCGCTGCTCTACCTTGGTCAGACTGAGGCGCACCTGTACGGCGTAGGATCGGACTGGCACGAGGAATGGGAAGCCAGCTTAGCCGAATATCGGGCGGTCTTGCAGCAGGCTCTCGAGCCCTTGGTCAAGGGCCAGGCCGGGCGGCTTGACTCGGTTTCGTGGCTATGGCGCGGCGAGGAACAAGAGGGTGTCACGAGCGTATCTCGTCTTACGGCTTTTTCGAGCAAGGTGATGGAGACGGTGTTCGGTCTGACGCCGCCGATCCCTCATGATGTGCTCGCCGACGAAGGGCAGAAAGATACGTTCCGCAAGCACCGGGTACCGGTTATCGACCTGCTGTTTGACGATGATGGCCCCGACCGCCTTGCAAAGCACAGCGTCAAACCACAGAAGCATGTTATCGACGCGCTTTTGGGACGCAATGGGATTCTGAAGAAAGTCGGTGGGCGGTACGGAGTATCGCGCCCGGACGACGATCACTACCCGGCCATGACGGCGGTATGGGATGAAGTCGCGACCTTCCTTGAACGATGCAGGCACGCTCCGCAAGCGCTCCAGGAACTGGTCGTCACCCTGCGCCGGCCCCCTTACGGGCTTCCGGTGCGATGCGTACCCGTGATCTTCGCGGCCGTCGCACGGGACCTAGTGGCGCTCGGCAACCTCGTCGTGGAACACCAACGCACCAAGAGCCTTAAGGAGCGTTTGGCGCGCGTCAACGGCGAGGTCATCGAGACAGCCTTTGCGGCACCTGGGCAGTATCTGATTGAGTATCTTGATGTGAGTCAGTACCAACGAGTTCTGTTGCAGGGATTCGCACAGGGGATGGGATTCCAATGGCCCGACAGGTCTGAGACCGGGCAGATCCTGGAGACGCTGGCGCGAGCTACCAAGGAGTGGTGGATTGGCCTTCCGCGGCACGCGCAGCTTACGGCACAGGTCTCGGAGGATTCTGTCTTGCAGCAGAATGCGCTGGTGGTAAAGCGTGACATTTTCGAGCCGCTCGCGCACCCGGAATGCGACACTCACAAAGTGCTGCTGGAGGACATGCCACGCATGGTGCGAGCGGAAGGGGATGAGCGCACCGATATCACAAGCGATGAGGTGGCTCAGGTTTTCCGGGACATCAAGCAGTGGTTTGAGAGGGCGGTTGACCGCCTGACGGACCGGGCGGCCGGAGCGATAGTGACGACCTTTGCGCCGGAAGGAGAACAGAGGGTTTCGGCCTCTGACGCACTGAGGGAATGGTATCAAGGACTGGATAAGGTCAAGCAAACGTACAAGTTGGGAGGTGACGCGGGGAAGCTCATGGCGGCGGCCGCTAACCCGGGAGACGACGTGGCGGAGCGGTTAGGCCGTGAGCTGATGGGGATGCCTCTCTTGGGTTGGGCGGACGAGGTGCTCAGCCAGTTCAGAGTGCGTCTGGAGAGCGCCAAGGGTCATGTAGAAGCCTTTGAGCTTCCGTTGACATCACCCGAAGTACCCCAGCATCCACTGCTTACGCCTCCGAACCATGCGAGGGTTATTATTATCACTGACGACGGCAAGTACGAGAGGGTTTTCGCGGTTGCGCGCGAGTCGAGCGACAACGGACGTCTCCTCGAAAACATGCTTCACAGCGCAGTAACGGGAATGGGATCGCATCTCCCCGATGGTGAGTGTTTAACGATCATCCTCAGGATTTTACGGGAAGTACTCGATGCGCACTGAGCCGCTGCTGCAGATTGTGTTTGACCCTTACGGCATCGGAGATTCGGGGGACCTGCGCGTCGAGGACTCTGATTCCTACTGGGCTGCTCGCGCGGCTCTGCGGGACGCCATTCGAGGGCGGAAACGTCTCACAGTTGTCGTCTCCAACGCGAGCATGGGATCCTTCTTCGATGATCTGGCGGAGGAAGAAGTCGTTGGGATGCATCGCCTCGACCCGCGCACGAGGTTGCTGGAAGCGCTGGCCGTCCGCAAGCTACCTCAGCAGCTCGAAGAAGACCCCCGTGCTGTAATCGAACTGGGACTGCTTAAGCTGGCAGGCGAGGAACCACGGACTGTCCATGAGGACGCAGAGGATTGGCTTCTTCGGGTCGAACTCGGGCCTGTCTGGTCGCGGGAGAGAATCGACAGCGAGCAGGACATTGCGACGGTCGTGCTCGACTGCATACGTACGCGAGCGTCAGTCGCACATCCGCTGTTGCTGTCCCTGCGGAAGCAGCGCCTGCAATCGTGGGCCGGAAGCTCATCTGGCTTCAAGCCATTCCTGACATGGTTGGCGGAGAACCCCTCTGAGCGCGCGCGAGCCTTCGCTGTCGGCCAACTCCTGCGGCCCTATCCGTGGCACGAGGCTTCCCAGTGGCTGGCGGAAGACAACCTGGTGATCGAGATCGACGCCTTGCCGGGCGCCAGGGGCTGGCTTGAGAGAATCGATCTAAGGCTGGCCGGCTCGGCAGCAGACGGTCTCTTGCCGCCCGGTATGGCGCTACGAATCAGCCGGTTCCTAGGCCGAGTCTTGCGCGAGGACGGCTTCCTGCCAGCAGTCCGCTCGATCGGAGGCGCGCTTTCCTGCGAATTGCATCTGATTCGACAAGCGGTGACTGATCGCGTTCATAACGGGGCCTCGCTCACGAGTGAAGAGATCGACGAGATCAACCGGCGTTTTGCCAACCGGCCTGACGCGGAGCCCCTCGTATCGCTCGCCAATGAGGTTACTCCGCGATCGGTTCCGCAGCCCATTGACTCCAGCACTCCCTGGCCCACAGTCTCAACATGGCTGCGCGACGAGTACTTGCCTTTCTACAGCCGCGCGAGTCTGCTCGGGCAATTGGACGGCACGACCTCGTGCGTTGACGCGTTCGAGAAGTGGGTTGTGGCGAACTACTCTGAACTGAGCCGACGGGATGACTGCCTTGCGCATACAGTGGCACGTGCTGTTGCTGACGCAGCAGGACGAGGACCGGTGCTCGTTGTCCTGGTGGATGGGCTGGGAGCACAGTGGGCCAGCATCATGGAGGAATGCTTGGCGCGTCACCGTCTCTATGTGGAGCAGCCGAGCCAGGTGAGGCTTTGCATCGCACCGACACTCACGGGGTACTCCAAGGCCGCGATGCTGCGCGGGCAGTTGCCGGGCCAGTTCGAGCAGGAAGGGGTTGGGATCGAGGGCTATCGACAGCTGGTCATGCAGAGCCTCGGCCTGTCGACGTCCGAAGTGCGCGTCTTGAGCGACCGCGAAGGCAGCCTGGAAATGCTGGCTGAAGCGCCGACGCGAGTATGTGTCTACCTGGCAAATCGTTTCGATGAAGACCTCGTCCACAAAGCATTGTCACCGATCACTCGTCGGGAGAAGGTAACGGCGCACCTCAAACAGCTTGGACAGAGTATCGCAGATGCTGCGGCCGCCATCGAAGCGCGCCTGGGCCAACCGGTGACTATCGTGGTCACGGGAGATCACGGCGCGACTGAGTTGAGCAGCGGCGACGGCCGTATCCCTGTTTCTGAGGAAGTCCCGGTGACTCATGGGCGTGCGGTCCTTGGCGACTTGGACGCAGTGCCGGAGGGTAGCCTAGCCCTGGACAAAGACGCCTTCCTGCTCAAAGACCGCGTGATCGTGGCCGCTGGATACCGGTACTTCGGGCAGAAACCGCTCGGGCTCGCGCACGGAGGCATTACGCCGCAGGAGATGGCGGTACCGATGATCGTGGCGCTGACGACTCCGCTCGCTCCGCTACGACCACTCGTAGTGACGGTTTCAGGGACGGTCAGTCGGGGCCGCAGCGACAACGCTATGGGAGTATGTGTCCTCAACCCCAATACGGTCGCGGTTCGGTTATCGCGGTTGAGTCTGAGACTAATTCGGTTGACCACGGAACTCCCCGTGAACATTGAGCCCAGGGGACAGGGAACACTGAGTGGCCTGCTCGATGCCTCCGAACTCCGTACGGATACCGTTCAGATCAGCGGCGTCGCGGAGTGGAGCGCAGGCGGGCAGCAGGTAAGTACGGAGATCTCGCAAACCGTCCGGACAACCGGAGCAGCGCTGAGCGACGAGCAATTCGAGCAAATGTTCGAAGAGAAGTAGGTTCCACCATGAGCACAAGCCCGTTAGACGACCTCATAAGAAGCCAATTCCCGGACGTGTCAGTGGACAAGGCACTGGCGCGCAGCATCAGCGCCGGCGAACGCGCGATCCCGGACTTCGTGCGCGATTGGCTGATCTCGCGGTACACCACGGACGGGAAGCCCGACGTTAGCCGGATCGCGCAGTTCATTCAGGCTCACCTTCCTGACAAGCAGCAGGCGAATGCTCTCAAGAGTAGGCTATTGGGCAGCGATACCCTCACCGTTCTGGACCAGTACTCCGTGGAAGTGAGCTTGGAACAGGGGCGGCATATCCTGAAAATACCGTCCCTCGACATCTTCAACGCCTATGTCGCAGAGTCCATCGTGCGCGACCATCCTCTTCTTCTGGTCGGATCCGTATGGGGGGCCGGCAAGCTGGCGGGGCGGCCAGATCCTGATCGGGAACATCGAGTACAGATCTGGATGGATCAGTTCCGGCCGATGCAGACGAGCGTAGTTGACCTTGACTACTTCGTGCGCCAGAGGCCTACGTTCACATCATCCCAGTGGAGAGAGCTGCTAATCAGAAGCATGGGTTACGCGCCAGAAGCATACACACCTGACCAACAACTGTGGATGCTCGCCCGACTGGTGCCCCTCGTACAGCCTCGCCTAAATCTGATCGAACTGGCGCCGAAAGGCACGGGGAAGTCCTACGTTTTCTCGCAACTCTCGAAATCCGCCTGGCTGATAAGTGGGGGCGTCGTCACGCGCGCACAACTGTTCTATAACATGAGCACCAAGACCTCCGGTGTGATCACCAAGTATGACGCGATCATCCTCGATGAAGTCCAGACAATCCGTCTGGCCGACGAAGGGGAGATCATCGGCGGTATGAAGGGTTACTTGGAGAGTGGCGAGTTCCGCGTGATGGGGTTCAAGGGCTCGGCGGACGCCGGCATGGTGCTTCTCGCGAATATTCCCGTGATGTCAGACGGGCGACCGCGCGACAAGGTCTTCTTCGATGTCTTGCCTTCGTGGCTCCGTGGCGTTGGCGCCACCGCGCTGCTTGATCGTTTTCACGGACTCGTACCCGGATGGGAACTTCCGCGCATTAAGAAGAGCTGCCTGGCGCGTGGCATGGGGCTTCGCGCCGACTACCTCGGCGAAGTGCTGCACCTGCTGCGACTGCGGGAGGAATACACGAGCTACGTCAAGGATCACTTGCGCACGTCCGGGGACCTACGGGACATCACAGCGGTTCAGCGCATTGCTGCAGGCTTGCTCCGCCTGCTCTTTCCGGATCTCACGACCGTGACTTTGGATGACTTCGCGCAGTACTGCGTCGGTCCCGCCAAGCAACTTCGGGCCGCGATCCGGAGCCAAATGGCCTTGATCGATAGCGAGTACAGTCCTGCTCTGGCCGAGATCGAAGCTACGTAAGGATCGGTCACGCATTCCGTTGGAAGTGGCGCTGCGCAACTCCAATATCGGTCGAGGGGAGCAGTATTCTCCTCAGCCTGGCGGTAGCGGTGTCTTCAACCCGCGCGTCGTTCGAGGGTCGAGAAGCCATCGCGCCGAGCAGCACCGCAGATTCGGATCCTGGTGGCCAGGCGTGAGAACTATCGAAAGCTCGCCCGGAGGGAACAAGATGCAAGAGCAGGGACACCGGAAGTGCGACTTGATTCCCAACAGATTCGTCCCACTTTCGCTTAAGCTCGACACTTCGACGTCGTTGAGCACAAAGTCATGGATGACGCCAGCGACGTGGTCGCCCAGGCGAAAGCGTTGGCGGCCCTTGGCAAGGCGGTCAGTCCGGCCCATGGCTCGTCAGGAGGGCTAGAAGCGATGACAATAGCAGCGGCCTTGAACGCAGTGTGGGATGCGTGCTCCGCGTGGCCATATGCCATCGGTTTCGCGTACTCACTGTTTGTTGGCCACTTCGGCACAAGATGCGTCGTGGATCGCATTTACGCGGCTTTCCCGGAAACCGGCAAGTGGCCCGCCGCGACGCCGCTAACCAGGCCCGTGCTTGGCCTTGTTGAGCGCACCTTGTATACGTCATGCCTGTTGGCCGATCAGCCCGCGTTCATCGGTGTATGGCTCGCGATAAAGGTTGCTGCTCGATTGAAGGGCTGGGGGGAAGCGGAGGGCCGCGAGTACTTCAACATGTTCCTCATAGGGAGCGGTCTTTCGGTGCTGTACGGAGCGGCGGGTGCAATGATCGTGGACTGGCTTCGAGACGAAGCCTGGGCCACTGCCGTGGGAGTGGCTCTTGCCTTGGTCGGTTTCACGGCGCTGCTCATGGCCCTGACACGGGGGCGCCGCGGGGGCACTTCGGCACAGGGAAGCAATCCTGGCGCGCTGAAGGGCGCTGCAGATTCGGACCCTGGTGGCCAGGCGTGAGAACTATCGCAAGCTCGCGCGGACGGAACAAGGTTCGGGAGCAGGGGACACCTGAATTGCACCTTGATCGACCGCCCGAAATGTCCCGGTTGCGCAAGGACCGACAGAAGTCTCATCCTTGGCGAACCAACGACGTAAGCACCCAAGCGCAGGCGCGAACACTGAGAACCTGCGGCAACGGGTGGAGAGATCATAGAGGAGCAACGTGCACGGCGATGACATTGTTCGCCTGAGAGAGGAAATCGAGGAGATGCCGGAATATGCGCTGCATGTTCGGCTGAGGGCGCTCGACGACTCAATCGGCATATTTGAGGGGAACTACAAGGATCTGGTAGGGTTCATAGGCTACTTGCAGGACGATCCGCAAGCGGCTACCTTGTACGCTGTGGAGAATCGCGATCTGCTGGGCTCGGCACTGCGAAAGGTAATGCGGCTTACCCACAACTATGCAGTTGCTGCGGTGTCCCTGATAGATCATACCAGGAGCCTCTACCAGCAGCTCTACTCGTCCGGCGATGCGTTCCCGGATTACCAAGCACGAGTTGATACGGAGTTCGCTCATGATCCCTTATCGCAGTTCGTGAAGTGCCTGCGACAGTACTGCCAACACTACAGGGCCCCCGACATCAGCGCAACTCAATCATGGAAGCGTGGCGACCGTCGGATAACGAGGACCTTCCACCTGCGAAGGCCCGACCTTGATAGATTCGAGAACTGGTCTCCGGACGCAAGGCGATACCTGAAAACCGTGACGGGCGAGGTGGATATCCTCGCGGTGGCAGAAGCGTATAGGGAGAAGGTCGTGAAGTTCTACAGGTGGTTCCAGTCTCGCCAGAATGAGATCCATTCAGAGGCGCTGCAGCGCCTCAAGGCGAAGCAGGATTGCCTACTCTCGCTCTGGTTGGAGGCTATCATGGCCTTAGGGCCTGCCGGCTCCAAGGGAGACATCCTCCACCAGGCGGATGATGTATTGCGGTGGATTCTCGGCCGGTCCGGGTTCACGGAACTTGAGAGTATTCCACCGGACTCCCCCTATCGAGCACAGCGCACGATAGAATCGCTCGAGAAGCGGTCGTTCCCCGTTTCGGATAAGCTGAAGCGCATGATCGGCCAACTCTACGGGCCCCAAGATATTGCCCAAACACGGCGCGAGCCAGACAAGGGATCTGACACAGCCCAGTAGCCCACCTTGAACGGTCGTTTCGCTGGAAAGCGAACGGCCATTTCCATGTTTCCGAACGGAGCCGTCGGAGCGCAGCGACGCTGGGGTGACGACAGAACCGGTGTTACCGGCCCAGTTACCTCGTTATGGAGGTGTGCCATGTCTGGCCACAGCCGCGCCATTGGTGAACCTGTCATCAATCTCGATCCAATCCGACTTCCCAGACCCGAAAGGGACGGAGGCAAATCTGTCCTGGCGTCCTTGTGGGCCAGACGGACGGTGCGGGAGATCAGCGCGAAGAAGCTGCCTTTGCAGACCCTGTCCAATCTGCTGTGGGCCGCGGGCGGCGTCAATCGTAGGCGGGCGGCCTTTGATCGGAGCGGCCGAACTGCCGGTTCAGCCAGCAATTCGCAGGAGATCGATCTGTATGTGGCCATGCCTGAAGGTGTCTTCCTGTATCAGGCCCAGACCCATCAGTTGACCCCCGTTGCTGCGGGAGACTTCCGAGCCCTATCCAGCCGCAATGGGTCCACATCAGCGCCGGTGCACATCTTCTATGTGGCGGATGTTTCGCGCTTTTGGCAGGGCGCAGGTCAGCCCGATCCGCATATCGGCGATCCCGAAGTGCGAAAGTCATATTACTATGTTGACACAGGCCTCATGGCCCAGAATGTCGCACTGTTTGCGGCCTCGCAAGGGTTGGCGGCCTGGTTTCACAATTGCCACGGAGAGACTGCCGGCCACGCCTTCAAGCTCAAGCCAAACCAGCGTGTTCTGTTTGCGCAATCCGTAGGGATGAAGGGACGCCGATCAGGGGCGCATGCGCCTGCCACCAGTCCTTGCGGGCACCGGGGTGTACGTCGCCAGCGTTCTTGGGACAGTTAGGATTCTGCACTCCCTAAGCCCTTGCGGGGCTGGCGGCTAGGTCGCGTGCGACCGCCATCGCGGCCCTCAGCCCTAGCCCGATGGCGGCCTGGTGGGCCAAGCCACAACTGGGAGCGCTACCACGAGGCACCGAGAAACGTCATGCCGGACGATTTCTGTTTCGGTCGCAGGGAAGCGATCCTGGCGCGGCGAAAAGCGTTGCAGATTCGGACCCCTGGTGGCACGCCGCGAGAACCATCGCAAGCTCGCGGGGAGGGAACAAGATGCAAGAGCAGGGAGACAGGAACGGCAACCTAACTCAACCCCGGATTTTTCCCCCGATCGCCGAATCTGGAGATCACGAACAATGACCGTGAGGCCGATAGGGGACGTCACTCGCCCGCAGTTGCTTCTCGCCCTGTTGAGTGCCGTCGCCGCCATGCTGCTAATGGGAGTTCGCTCCCAAGGCGCAGTATACTCCGTTGCCACCCAAGGCTCTGACACCAACCAGGGAACCATCCACCGGCCATTTCGTACGATCCAACAAGCCGCACAGGTTATGAAGCCCGGAGATACCTGCTTCGTCCGAGCGGGTGTTTACCGCGAGACAGTTCGCCCGGCGCACTCCGGCGCTGAGGGCCGGCCCATTACTTTTGCTGCCTATGGCACTGAAGACGTCGTGGTCAGCGGCGCGGATTCAATCGGCGGCTGGAAACGCTGGAACGGGCGTATCTACCAGGCCGCGACCCAATTGGCGTTCGACCAACTGTTCGTGGACGGCAGGATGATGAACCTGGCGCAGTGGCCGAATGCCCCGCTCGACCCGATGCGGCCGGTATGGGCGATCGCCGCTGCGGGAACGGAACCCGGCGTTATCGTGGACCCGCGCCTGCCCGAATGCAGCCTGGTCGGAGCAACTGTACACGTACTGCCGGGCGCGCAGTGGGTCTCGTGGACCCGCCCGATCATGCAACACGACGCGAAAGCCCACACGTTCAGGTTCAATGCAGATTGGTCTCAGGAATGGGCATACGTCGTCAAGGAGGGCTCCCGCTATTATCTGTTCGGCATTGCCGGACTGCTCGATGCCCCCGGCGAGTGGCACCTGGATGTCGCTCGCAAGGCGGTCTGCCTCTGGCCGCCGATGAGCGACGACCCCACCAAACACCGAGTGGAGGTGAAGCGCCGAGACCTGGCCTTCGATCTGAGCCAGAGAGAGCATATCCGTGTGAGGGGCTTCCGCATCTTCGCCAGCGCGATCTCGATGGCTGATGCCGGCCACTGCCTGGTGGAAAACTGCCACCTGCGCTACGCCTGCCATTTCACTGAGGCAGGAGGTTGGGGCGGGGGACGTGGCCTCACCAGCGGAGTGCTTATCAGTGGTCACGACAATGAACTGCGAGACTCATCGGTTGTCTACAGCGCGGGCAATGGGGTGGGCCTCTATGGGGAGCGGAACGCGGTCCGCAACTGCCTCGTGCGCAACTGCGACTACAGCGTCGTGGATTTCGGGGCGATCTGGGCTGATGGCAGGGGAAACATCGTTAGCCGCAGCACCCTGTGCGAAACGGCCCGCACCGTGCTTCTGCACCGCAACATGAAGGCCGGGCTCATCGAGTACAACGACATGTATCACGCCGGCCTTATGACGAATGATCTGGGGATAACCTACTGCTACGGCACCGACGGCGAGGGCACGGTCATCTCCCACAACTTCGCCCACGAGAACAAGGCGCAGAGTTGCGGAGTGGGCATCTACATTGACAACGGCTCGTCAAATTTCGTCATCAATCACAACATCAGCTGGCGCAACCCGGACAGCGGGATAAGGCTCAACACGCCGTGCCACAATACATCGGTCTTCAACAACACCATCGTCAACAACCTGAACAGCATAGGTTTCTGGGGACCTGAAGGCAACAGCGACCAAGCAGGCTGTCGCGTGATCAACAACATCTGCACCGATGAAGTGAGAACCGGAGACGGCGTTGAGGTGAGTCACAACTTCGCGGGCAAGGACCCCGGCTTCGTGGGCCAGCAGAAGGGGAACTTCCGACTGCGCGATGATTCGCCCTGCGTGGATGCGGGGATCCGCATCCCACAGATAACGCTGCACATGTCTGGTAGAGCCCCCGACTTGGGTGCCCATGAGCACGGCCTGCCCCCCTGGACCGCAGGCCACACCTGGGGAGAACCACCCCTTTTCTGACATATCCGGGATTCCCTCCTCGTGCCACTGTGCAGTGTGCGTCTTCAGCGTTCATGTGACATTCCGCGTCTTGCAGCTTTGGGTGAGTGAGGGGGGCTTCCTCGCCCTTGGCCGCAGGGGCACCATCCTACCGCGCCGAAACGCGCTTCAGCTTCGCACCCTGGTCGTACGGCGTGAGAACTGTCGAAAGTTGGCGCGGACGGAACAAGATCCAAGAACAGGGACACCGGGACTGTACCTTGATTCACCCCCGGATTCGTCCCAGTGACGCTAAGTACCGACACCCTCCCGCACCTAGTTGCGCCTTGCGCGGGTTTGCTGGATAATGCTCCACCGGCCTGCCCAGTCCCCGCCCTCAGGCCGGTAATTGAGAGGGATCCGTCATGAGCAGCGTAACACCTTCACTTTGCGCGACGTTGCCGACGCTGGTCGCTGCCGGTCTCGCGCTGGTGGGCGCCGCGTGGGCGCAGAGCATTCCCGAAGCCGTTGGCGAAGAGGCCTTCAAGGTTCTGACGGCGTTCTACGACTACGATCCACAGATTCCCCTTGAGGCGCGCGTGGTGGACTTGCAGGAAACCGCGACGAGCGTGCGTCGAAAGGTGGTCTTCCGCAGCGCGCGCAGCTTTCTCGTGCCTGGCTATCTCGAACTCCCCAAAGCGGGCGAGCCGCCGTACCCGTGCGTGCTGCTCTTGCATGGGTGGTCGGGCTCGAAAGAGAACTGGTGGGAGGACGGCAACTACATTAGCGGCGGCGAAGCGCGCACGGCGCTCCTGGCAAAGGGCTATGCCGTGTTTGCGCTCGACGCGCAGGGTCACGGCGACCGCATCGCCGAGAACGATTATCAGGTCGTCAACCTCTACAACGAGCCGGGCGCTCCGCCGCGCAAGAACTATTTCACCCTACGTGATGTCATCGTGCAGACGGTGACGGACTGCCGCCGCGCCGTGGACTACCTCGCCACGCGCACTGACATTGATATGCAGCGCATCGGCGTATACGGCTACAGCCTGGGCGGATTCGGAGGTCTCGTCTTGACGGCCACGGAGTCACGCATCAAGGCTAGCGTGGCCTGCGCTGTGCCCGACTCCTGGGGCGAGGATGTCGTTCTGACAGCGGCCAACTACGCGCGCGGCGTCGGGAATCGGGCTTTCTGCCTGCTCATGGGCAGGCAGGACGGGGTGAACGGCGAGGCCCGGGCACGCCAACTCTACCGGCTGTTCGAGGGCCCGAACACCAGGCTGGTCCTTTACGACGCCGGCCACCAGTTTCCAGTCGAGTACGTCGCCGATGCAGTCGCGTTCATCGCCGAGCGGGTCTAGAGGCGCTCAGGGTGACGGCAAGACCAAGCGGCCCGACGACGGGATGAGGTGGAATTGGTCGCGCACACGAGCCCGGGCGGACTCTAACCCAGATTATGCATAAGGCTCAGGGACTCGGGTTGGGAGTGAGCCCGAGTGGGTTTTCCGGCGATGCGGGAGTCGGATGGGTGTCGGTGGGCTTCGGGGAGCGCGTTTGACGGTGGGAATATGGCCTCGCCGAGGCCGCCCCAGCCGTCGCGAGACGGCCCCTCCGACGCCCGGCGCAACGCCGGTAGCCCCGGTTGCCCGGGGCTGGTGATGAAGGGTATGAATCCGCTGTACTCAGGCGAATATCGGTCCTGCGCGCAGCCGCTGATGCGCCCGCAAGAAGAGTTGGAGATGCCGATAGTGCGCCGACAACCGCAGCACCCACTGCCGCCCGCTGCGTATCAGCCGCGCCGGGATGCGCAGCAACCGCTCCCGTACCAGGGCGATGCTGTGGCGTCGCTCCAGCCCCAGCAGGTATTCTCCAAACCACCCCATCAGGTTGCCCGCCAACAGCGCCAGCCAATTGTGCAAAGCATTCGCCGCCCACGCATGCGAGCACACTTCGTCCATGCTCAAGCCCAGCCGCCCCTCCTTGATCAGGTTCTCGACGTTGCAGCGCCCGTTGTAGAAGCGCCACACTTCCTCGGGGGCCAATGTGGAGTTGGTGACAATCGCTTGCCACGAGTAGCCCTGCGCTTCGAACAGCTTCAGTTGTTTGCCGCGCTTGGGCTCTTTCGGGTCGAGGCGGCGACGAATGGCGATGATGCGACGCGGCCGCTGCCACTTGTGCGCCTGATGCCCAAACTCCGCCACCGCGTACTCGGCGTCCAGGGGCCGATAATCCAACCCCACCAGGCGCGTCGCCAATCCTTTGAGGTCGGCGACAATGGCATAGGTCGCCTTGGCGCGCTCCAGATGATCCAGCAACCACCACGCGTAGAAGCCGTTGTCCCCGCGAAACTGCAGCCGGCCGGTAAATCCCACTCGCTTCAACCAGCGGCGCAACTCGTCGAACAGGGCCTTGGCCCCCGCCAGATCGGCGCGGTTGCCGGGATGGAAGCGACCGCCGACGAAGTCGCGCGTCTCCCCGACGAAGCAAAACAGCGGCTTGTAGCTTGGCGCCCCGCGACGGCGCGGATTGTAGCCCACCGCCGAGCGCTGGGGGCGTCCCCGGCAGGACTGCACGTGGCGGTCGAAATCCAGCGTCACCGTGTCGCGGTCGGTGAACCCCTTGCGCACCTTGGCCACCAGCGCGCGGTTGGTTTCCAACAGGGCATGCGCGGTCGGCGCCCGCAAGCGAGCGAGGAAGCGGCTGAAGGCGCTTTGGCTGGGCAGGGCGGCCAACCCGGTCAAGGCCATAAACGCGGGGTCGGCATCCAACTCCGCGACGTGCGCCTGGCGCGAACGATCCAGGGTCAGGCCGTAGAGCAGCCCCAGCAAGAAGCGGGCGGCGGGATAGCGGGTGCGGGGCAAGGCCGGCAGCGCCGCCAGCAGTTGCGGCAGGCCCAGGCGCTGCAAGAACTGCGCCAAGAGCCCGGCGCCGCCGTAGCCGGTCAGGTGTGGTTCGGTGGCTTCGATGCGATAAGACAGGGGCTTGCCCGCCGGCTGTTTGGAGGGCTTGACGGAAGTGGAGTTGCGCGCGATAATTTGCATGCGGGAAGCGCTTCCTTGTCGTGGGATTGGGTACTACTCTCTCATTCGACATCGGCAAGCGCTTCCTTGCTTTTGGGGCGGGCATAATGCTCAACACCGCGATCACCCATCAGGTGAATGCTTCACGCTCATAATGCATAATCTGGGTCTAACGGGCGATCGGGCGGTGCGGAGTGCTACCCCCGAGAGCGTTACCGCGAGGTTTATCCGCCTCAGCCGGGTGCTGGGAAACGTCACGTCGGACAATGTCTATTGCGGACGGTGGGAGGAAATCCTGGCGCCCCGAAAAGCGCTTCAGACTCGGCCCCTGGTGGCCAGCCGCGAGAACTATCGTAAGCTCGTCGGCTTCGACACAGGCACAGCCCATCCTTGGCCCTGTGGACGCCAAAGACGCCAGGCGTCCAAGACCGGATCGCTGAGCCGGGCCCGGGCAGACGTTCGAGAAGGATAAGTCGAAGCACCCGCAGAAACACCCACCGAGTCTAGCCCTATGATCGCATAGCCTCAGGTCCCGCGGGGGATCGGCCTAGCCGTTACCGTAGTTCGGGATCCTGGTGATAATCATGGCAAAGCCGTCCGCCTTCCGCGGGTGGCTTTGTGCTTTCAGGTGTCTACAAATCTAGGGCGCGGATACGAACGCGGGCGGCGAGTGCGCAGAGGATGCGAGCTGCGTCGCAAGCTCGCGTGGACCACTCAGGATGCAAGAGCAGGACATCAGGACTGTGGCTCAATTCACCCCCTGATTTGTCCCATCAACGCTGAGGACCGACATGTGTGGGCTGATCGAGGGTGACTTTCCGGGAAGAGCCGTGATGTTGCGCCATGCCGGCACCTGGATTGGTCCGTCGGGTTCTGAAGCACATGACGACGCCTTTGCCGCAGATGGCCTCAGACCTGGGATCACGGCGCGGTGACGAACAAGCCTTAGTCGTGCGGGCCCGCGCCGGGGACGATGCCGCCTTCTCCGTGCTTGTTGACCGCTACCGCCGTCGCATCTATGCGAAGGTGAAAGCCATCTTAAGGAGCGACGAGGCGGCGGAGGACGCTTGCCAGGAAACGTTCTTGCGGGCGTACCGGAATCTCTGCGCGGTTAGAGAGCCGGGTGCATTCCTTGGTTGGCTGCTAACCATTGCGACGAATGTCTGCAAGGACGAGCTGCAAGCGTCGCACAGAATAGTCGCTGAGGTCATGCCAGAAGGGCTAGAAGAGCTCGCCGATCGAGCGGACGACTTTGAGCGGAGCGACCTGCGAGCTGACCTCACGTCTCTAATAGCAGAACTATCACCACGAATGTCCGTTCTGGCACGGCTTCATTACCTCCAGGGATTAGGCCAAGACGACATAGCCTCGAACCTGGGCATCCCCCTCGGTACAGTCTCCGGGACTCTGAGCCGAGCGCGTAACGAGATCAGGGCACGTTTCGAGCGAAATCGGCAACGCGAGGCAGGCCTGACACCAGGTGGTCTCCGCGTTCGGACGCAAGGCGTCTTGGCCACGCTTTGCCCGTTTTGCGGCAGGCATCGGCTGGAATGGCGGAGGTCGATACTTCCCGGGGACTCGGACCGGGTTGAGACGTACTGCCCGGGCTGCTCCAGCGCTCTACCTGGTGCGATGACCTGTTGGCTTTTGAGCAAGGGTGTGGACGTACACGCTGAGGAGTTTTTCCTGTCCGGGCATCGAGCAGCGCTGCAAATAGCTCGTGGAGCCTTGAGCCACAGCCGCTACTGCCCGACGTGTGGTGCCCGCCTCATGCGATTACCGCCTTTTGTCAGCCATGCTTGGCGACCGGGCGAGGCACGCGTGGCTTGGCGTTGCACCAAGTGCGCGTACGAGGCGGACAGCGCTGTCGTAGGCCTCTTGCTTGGTTCGGCACCGGTGCAGCGTTTTTGGCGCGAGAACGAAGCGGTCGTGATCGAAGATCGCGACAAGTGGGTCCGCGTCGGTGGATCGGGTTGCTGGCGCCTCCACTACAGGAGTCTGCGTAATCAAGCCCACCTTGCCGTCGTGGCAGATACATCTTCTCTGCGTGTCCTTGCGGCTGACGTTGACTACGGGCGTCGAAGTATCTCACTCACCTAGCCCCTGTTAGCAAGCGCTCTCTTGCTTCCGCTGGATGCTCACCTTGAAGGCGCCGCGACGCCCTGCATTTGTCTTCGCGGCCCCTCGCACCGAATCGAGCCCAATTCCTTGTAGGAACTCGGAACGCTCGGGAGTCTATACAAGCAGAGGTGCACCATTCTCCTCCAGGAGGAAAGCATTATGGCAACGAGCGCGCGGCTTGACGAACCTGAATCAATTGATCTGTCGGAGTTGGAGTGCCTGATGTCGTTGATTCCAGACGGGCCGATTGACATAGGCCCGGATGTGACTGCTGTGCTTACCTGCTGCTGACAGGCGATATAGTGGGAAGCATGACGGCCAACGATCCGAGAACGGACAGGACCTTTCACCTGGCAGTTGCCCCGGACTTAAGCGTGGGCTATGAGGTTGCCACCGGACGTCTGTTCAGTGTACCGGAGGCCCACAATTCGTGCCAGGCTCGAATTGCGTGCACGGCAACGTCGGAGCCGCTGCCGCGTAAACGCGATCATGAGCGCGCGGCCTCGATGCCGGTGTCGCCGGAAACGGCCGCTCAGACCAAGGCTCCGGCGTTGCCCCGGGTACCCGGTCCCCTAGATCGCCTATCGCTGCATGTCAGCCATGACTGCAACATGCGGTGCAGATACTGTTACGCAGGTGGCGGAACCTACGGCGGCCGTTCAGAATGCATGACGCCTGAAATTGCAGGCGAACTTATCCACAGGATCGCCCGTTCGGCGGGGAGCATCGGCGCCATTCAGTTCTTTGGCGGCGAGCCGCTCCTGGCGGTGTCGTCGATGGAGGCGGCCTGTGCTGCGGCCCATCGATCATACGATGAGGGCGCGCTGAGCGAAATGCCAGCCTTCCGAATAGTCTCCAATTTCAGCCGGTTACCAGCAGAGTTTCTGGATCTTGTACACCGGTTCGATATAGAAGTAGTCGCCAGTTGCGATGGGCCGCAGGCGGTTCACGATCGACTACGGCCATTTGCTGATGGCAGCGGCTCCTTCGAGACCCTGGCTCGCAACATTGAGGCGTTGCAGAGGGCGACCAGCGGGCGTCAACCCAAGGGGCTGGCGGCGACGTACACGAGGCTCCATCAGGACGTTGGCATGACGCGCGCTGACCTTCGCTCCTTCTTATGCACAGAGTTCGGCGTCGCGGAAGTGATGGTCATACCGGTGCGTCCTCTGCCAGGAGTAGACCGCTCCCTGGTGCCTCGCTGGGACAATCCGCTGCGGGAGCATGCGGAGCACGCACGGTCGGCTGTGAGATCGCTCGCTGACGTCCAACGACAGATTGATCTGTCGGGCTTGCTGATGGCACCATATATACTTTTCCCGGGGCGGGCGGCATGTGAGACATTTTGCCCAGCTGGCATTCGAACCATCTCTGTCACGCCATCCGGCGACATCTATCCCTGCCAGGTGTTCATGGGCTCCGACGAGTTCTACATGGGGAACGGGTTGTGCGCGGACGATATCGAGCAGTCACCCCATTATCTACGTGTCTGGCGCAAGCTGCGCAACAACCTCAAGTCGAGTGTTCCGGAGTGTCAAGAGTGCTGGCTGCGGCGAATCTGCCGGTCCTGCCCGGGACTCATGTTCACACTCAACGGTGGCATTAACCAGCCGGTGGAAGAGGATTGCCTGCTGAGACAAGGGCTCACCGAGGGAACGCTCCTGGAAGTTGCCCGTATCCGGGAAGACCCAGTTGTCTGGAGCCGGTTTGTGGCCAATGTTGAAAAGACTATCCAGGCTATGAGTAAAGGCCCCCGTGGCGGGCTGTGTTGATCGCCATCGACGAGCAGCGCGTCGCGGATGGAGTGCCAATCTGGCTGCAAGAGAGGCGAGCATGAATGCTGGTGAACCAGCGTGCGGTTATGAGATCTTTCGGGACGAGGACCAATCGTTCGCCTTCGACATCAAGAGCAGCCGCCTGTTCGCAATCCACAACGTACTGGCTGATGTGCTTCAGGCGGAAGCCAAAGGCGACCGGAATCTAGATCGCCTTGCGTGTGTGCATGGTGCAGATGCGCTTCGCCGCGCCCGGCATGAACTGGCGCAAGTTAGGGCTGTCGGCCTGCTGCCAGCCGATCCACCGCGAGACCAGGATGTTGCGATCCTCAAGCGATCCTCCTACTGCCAGGCAACCATCTTTCTCACGGATCGGTGCAACATGCGTTGCCGGTATTGCTATGAGGGGTACCAAGGACTGCGCCGCGAGGGCGGAAGCACAATGGAGTGGCTGCCGCTGCGCTGGTCGCTCGATTACGTGTTTCGGGTGTTTGCCGCGGGATGCGAGATATTCGATATTCATTTCTTCGGGGGGGAGCCGCTGCTGGAGTTTGAGCTCGTTCGTCAAGCCACCGAGTACTGCCGCCGGTTGGGCCGGCAGCATGGCGTAGAAGTCAACCTATCTATAAGCACCAACGGCCTGCTCCTGACGCCCGAGATGCTCGCATTTCTCCGCGACCATACCTTCGATGTCTCGGTCAGTCTTGACGGCCCGCCGCCTGTACACGACCGCGCGCGCCAATTGCCAAGCGGCGTCGGCTCCTATGAGCGGCTGGAGCCAAAGCTCGACGCCCTGCTCGCCACCGAGGGGCTATATGTGGAGTTGGCCGGGGTGCTCTCTCCGGTCAATACAGACGTTTTCAACTCATTCCTTTGGGCGTATGAAAAGGGAGGCCGAGCCATATCCTTTATCATCCCTAGACTCCGGTACAGCCACCCGATGGCGGTCAAAGAGAGGGATCTGGAGCTCATTAAGCGCTCATACACTGAGCTCGCGAACTATCTCCTGGAGCGCATGATCGAGCACGACTTCGGCCCGCTCGCGTCCCTCATAGCAGCTAATGACTACTTCGGCCGCTTCATAAAGCGTGTCTTCAGCCGCGAGCATCTGAGTTACCGATGCCGCGCAGGCAAGGATATGCTGGCCATTGGTGCCGACGGCCGGGTATACCCGTGCCTCGGCTTCGTTGGCATGCGGGAATGGGCCATGGGCACCACCAGGGGCCTTCCTGACGAACGAATCGGTGACATGTTCTGCGATCAGCACGTGGATCGCAAGGCAAGCTGTCAGGGGTGCTGGGGACGCTACTTGTGCGGCGGAGGCTGCTATGCCCACGCCGCGATGTCGAACGCCAGGATAGATAAGCCAGATCCCCAGGACTGCGAGCTGACCCGCCACCTCATGCGGCTGGCTGTCATGGTCGTCGGCCGGTTGCAGCACGAGCATCCAGATGTCCTTCCCCAGTTCTTCAGCGCTCTGGCGCGGTCGGTTCCTGCCAAGCACTATAAGTTCGTGCCGCCTTTGCTGCGTCAGTACCTGGCCGAGCCCCCACATAGCAGCGAGAAGCAAACTCAAGCGAGAACACTTGACCAAGAGGAGGCCTTGGCACCGTGACCGCTGAACGAATGCTCGACATAGGTGACCCGTGCAAAATCGTGCTGCATGGCTCGCCGCGCGATCTTGGGCTGGAGCAAGGCACGCGTCTCAGCGCGGAGATCGCTGAGGTGTTGGAAAGCTTCCTTAGGAGGAGTGCAAAGGTATTCGAAACCCCCTATGACGAGATCTTGCGAAGGGTCAAGGGCTTCGAGGAACACATTGACGCTGAATACCTTGAGGAAATGCAGGCGATCGCTTGCGGCGCAGGAGTGGAATATGAGGACATACTCGCGCTGAACACCTTCTTTGACACCGACAGCATCTTCACCTATCAATCGAGCACCTGCATTAACCTGGTGGCCTTCGGGCCGGCGACCGCCGACGGGCGCCTGCTCCATGGCCGCAATCTCGACTTCCCTTCGACCCAAGCCTGTCAGAACGCTGCGCGAGTATTTGAGTATCATCCTCAAACCGGAAACTCGTTTCTCTCCGCGTGCTGGGCGGGAATGGCCGGGGTGTTCACCGCGGTAAATTCTGTGGGACTCACTATCACCGAGGTCGGAGCCTGGGATCGAGATGTGTCCTGGCAGGGCACCCCCCTGGTCTTCCTCATGAGGAAGATCATGCAGTACGCCAACTCCCTTGAAGAGGCGTTCGAGATCGTACGCATGACCCCCAAGACCGCCGGCTTTAACATCACGATGTCTGACTGGCGGGTGCCGGAAGCGATGGCTATCGAGATCTCGGCGAAGGCCGCCGCCCGCCGCAAATCCAGGAAAGGGCTGCTCGTCGTCTCCGACAACAGGATGTCGGCAACCAGGATGTCGGACCAGCTTACTCCGCCCTCCGCGATATCGCGATACATCCGAATGTACGATCTGGCCGAGCAGTGCTATGGGGAGATCAACGTTCCCAGGATGCGAACAATGCTCCGGGACCGCTACGATCTGCTCCTTCGCCGGGAGAGCTTGACCTACAATTCGATCTGCAACAGCGGGACGCTTCAGAGCGTGATATTTGAGCCTGAGGAGCTCGCCATGTGGGTTTCTCAGTGGAGCGTTCCCGCGCCGGATGGCACCTTTGTCAGGTTCGCCCTGGAAACCGCGCCTGACGCGCGCGAGAGCGAGAGCTCAGCTGCCGCACGTTATCTGGCCGACCATCTGTGCAACTAGGCCTCTGCGTGGTGACCCGCTCACGCAAGCCGCCACCAAGCCAATAAGATCACCTCACTGGGAGAAATGCTGACACTCCGTACAACGAGGTGCGCCATGCAGTGTCGCCGCGACGACGGCACGAGCGCCAGCCCAATCCGTCACCTCTATGGTCAGGCCAACGGCAGGCTCATCTTCCCTCTCGACCTGTGCATCTACGTGGACACAAGCGGTGGTGAAGCACTCGACTTCCCAACCGTGCCGGGGGCGCGCACCGGCAGCCCAGTGGTGACGGCAGGTGGCGGAGTGGTTGGGGCCGTAGCGTGGTATGACTGGCCCCCCGCTAACGCCTTCGATGTGGTGCCTGTCACCGTCGCGAAGCCCTCCATGGACATCACGAGCATACCAAGTGGGCAGGCGGCGCAACCCAGCGTACGGGTTAACGACGTTGTTGAGCTAGAGGTCATCCAGCCCGATCATACCGTGCGGCGCACCTGGGTGCATGGTTCAGTTCAGGAGGTCGTCGTCCTCCGAACGTACCCTGGCCTTGGCCACCGTGCCACCGTCTACCGGGTCACCTTCGGGCAATTGCTGCTCGGCACGAGTCACGGGTTGCGGGTCGTGATGGACTCGACCGGCGAATTGCTCGGCATGCTGTTTGCCACCCAGGACACGGGAGATGGCAAAAGCGATGCGCTCGTCTACCCAGCGCATCTCCCGTTTGGTCCGTCCGCCTAGCCGAAAGGAGCAGACGGTGTCCAGGCGCTTTCTCTTCATCCTGCTGAGCTGTCTGGCCCTGGCCGCATCGTCACTCGCACGGGCTGACGACGCAGTCAGCTCCGGAGGCGGTGGCGCCCCGGCGGGCGATAAGCCCACCCTGACCAAGAACACGGTCCCAAGCGCTATCCGAGTGGCAGTGGCCAACGGGGGACGGCGGAGGAAGCACTCGGCCCACGGATGTCCCTCCGGGCCAGGCTCACTTCGTCCGCAGGGAAGCGATCCTCGCGCGGAGAAAAGCGCTCCAGGTACGGAGGTTTGTGGACCGGTGACATCTTTGTCGTCGGATGCGGGGGAGCGGGCAAATTGCACCGGCAGGGATGCCCGAATTGTACCGTAATTCACCTCTCGACTTGTCCCACGAACGTTGAAGCTCGACACCTATGGGGCCTATGCGTGAACTGTGACCGAACGCTGCCCGTGACACAAGCCAGCCTTCTCATGAATGGATAAGCGTCGGGGCACAATGATGATGCGAGAGTAGCTGCGCACATGGTTAAACGAGATTGTCATGCCTCTTAACAAAGCCCTTCTTGGCGAAAGGCTGCGCTCGGAAATCCGCCGCTGCGGACTGACCGTGCTCGAGGTCGCTCACCACGTGCCGGTATCGCCGCAGGCTCTGCATGCGTACTTCCGGGGCACCAGGACTCCCGCCCTGGCCACGATGGTGCGCATCGCCGAGGTGCTCGGCGTGTCAGTGGGGCACCTGCTCGAAGGACAGCCGGAGTCGGTGCGCGAGGATGCCGCCCAGACTGAGATTGACCGCGCGCTGCATCGAGTTCACGCGGAGCGCGGCGAATCAGGCGAGGGCGTGACCGATCTGCCGGTGCTCGGGCACATCCGCGCCGGCGCCTTGTCCGAAATCGAGCAGCGCGATGAGGGCGTGCTGCGTCTGCCCGAAGCCTTTGTCGAGCAGGCGGATTACGCTCTGCGCATCGAGGGTGATTCCATGGAGCCGACCCTGCGCGAGGGCGAATGCGTCGCGGTGCGCGTGCAGCACACGGCCGAGGACGGCGACATCGTCGTCGCGCGCGTGGGCGCCGAGCTGGTGCTCAAGCGCCTGCGTCGCTCCCCCCACGGTACCACGCTCCAGTCCGACAACCCCGCCTACGCCACCATCCCGGTTGCCGCGGGCGAGCTCGCGGTCGAAGGCGTCGTTACCTGCTCCTGGCGCCCGCGCAGCGTCCTGCGGCGGTAACCGAGCACGCGCGCCCCCGCTACCAGCCTTTGACCTCTCCTCGGGGAAGTTATGATCCCCTACGGCGGTCAGAAGCGTCCTTTAGGCGCGCGTCCGCGGCCCGCCGTTTCGATTCCCACTGCCTAGTCCAAACCAACCGGTCATCGAACTCTCCGACCTCGTCCACATCTCCGCAGTTTCGATGGCAGGTCGTTTTCCTCCACCGCGGCACCCTGGCTCGGCTGTCCATGGCCGCTGGCTCCAGGGAGCTAGGCGGACGCTGAGACCGTCTGCCTTTCACTCCGCTCATCTACGGGGTCGCGGCGAGCATGATGGCGCCCCGGGAGGCTCATCACACGTACCGGATCTGCGAAAGTTACGAGTGTCAAAATCCCGCCGGGGCTACCACCGCTCGTAACTTTGCCGGTCAGTTGCAGCAGCGCCTCCAGGCTGCCGCGTAGCACCAGCTTCGCGCCACGATACGAGCCGGGAGGGCGCGTGGCCTGCGATTGCGGGCCGCCTCGTCGCTTTCAGCCTGAAGGTCTGAGGCGCCGAGGCCGCGAAAGACGCGTCAGTGGGCAACTACCAGCCAGCCACGACCGCCTTCGCCTCGATGCGCACTGGCGGAAAGGTTATCGCTTCCATCATGCACGGCCCACCAGCCTTTTATCCGCCGCCCTCACAACGCCGGTTGACATGGCGAACCCCGAACTTGCGTAATCGCGGTCAGGATGGGTGTGACCGAGTTTCGTTGGTGTGCTGGTGCGCCCGTCAACGCCTCTCCCTGTCAGGGAGAGGTTTACCCGCCTATGGCGGGTCGGCCCCGGCATGTCGGGGCCGGGTGAGGGTGCGCGGTGGCGCCTATCACCCTCACCTCGGTCCTCTCCCTCAGCGAGGGAGAGGAGTGGTATCCCTCCCATCCCAAAACTCCGAGGTCACACCCTGTCAGGGATGTACAGGTAGATCCTTACCCCTCAGGCGTTGGATTTCCTTTGGCAGCAGAATATGCAAATGGTCCTCGAGCAAGACCGAGCGCCAGACGACGATACGCGGATTCACTTGGGGTGTGAT